>ERZ857521.695-NODE-695-length-47556-cov-4.789289_pt1 | contig 47556 bp, 41 predicted proteins | sample MGYA00519701_ERZ857521 | MGnify/ENA primary metagenome ERZ857521 (study PRJEB31778, sample SAMEA3449346) | human gut metagenome | biome: human gut; feature: human-associated habitat; material: faeces | place: United Kingdom | collected 2010/2012 ...
GACTTAGCCCGAATTCCGAAAATAACGCAGCAGTTTGCAATTATGACACACCATCAAAAATCAGCATCAGGAGATGATTTATACAATCTTATTTTTGTAAAGCAGCGATACTTTCTTTCAATGCGGCAATTTTCGTTTCGGCATCGGATTGCTTCTTACGTTCCATTTCGATGACGTTTGCCGGAGCTTTGCTGACAAATTTCTCGTTGCTCAATTTTTTCAAGACGCTTTGCAAGAAGCCTTCTTGGTATTTCAGATCGGCTTCAAGCTTTTTCAACTCCTCTTCCACATTGATCAGGCTACCCAACGGAACGGCGTATTCGGTTGTGCCTACCATAAATGAAGCGGCTCCATCTGCTTTCGTTTCTACCGTTGAGATAGCTGAAAGGTTGCAGAGTTTGGTGATAACCGAATCAAATGCCGCCAATGGGTTTGTGCCTACCACTTCCAGTGTCAAGGCCTCTTTTTGTGCGATGTTTTTCTGGAGGCGGATCGTACGAATTCCACTGATTACTTCCTTGGCAGCTTCGAATTGCGTAATGATCGCATCATCGAATGATTCCGGTGTAGCCAATGTCTGTACCATGATACTTTCGCCTGCCTGACGTTCATAAATATGTTGCCAAAGCTCTTCGGTAATGAATGGCATGAACGGATGCAGAAGTTTTAAAAGCGTATCGAAGAACGATAAGGTCTTTTCATACGTGGTATGGTCGATAGGCTGACCGTATGCCGGTTTCACCATTTCCAAATACCAGCTTGAGAACTCATCCCAGAAGAGTTTGTAGACTACCATCAATGCTTCGCTCAGACGATATTTTGAGAAGAGATCGTCCACTTCAGCTTGCGTTTTGGTCAACATCGCTTCGAACCAGGCCGTTGCCAACCGGGCATATTCGGGCTGTTCACTATCCGCTACATTCCAACCCTTCACCAAACGGAAGGCGTTCCAGATCTTATTGTTGAAGTTACGTCCTTGTTCGCATAGCGCATCGTCGAACAGGATATCGTTTCCGGCGGGAGCCGAGAGCATCATACCCATGCGCACGCCGTCGGCACCGTATTTCTCTATCAGTTCCAGCGGGTCGGGCGAGTTGCCTAACGACTTCGACATCTTGCGTCCGATTTTATCGCGCACGATACCGGTGAAGTACACGTTGCGGAACGGCATATCGTGTTTGTATTCATAACCTGCCATAATCATACGTGCCACCCAAAAGAAAATAATATCCGGACCCGTTACCAAGTCGCTTGTCGGATAGTAATACTTAATCTCTTCGTTTTCTGGGTCGAGAATACCATTGAAAAGCGATATCGGCCAAAGCCATGAAGAGAACCATGTGTCGAGGCAGTCTTCGTCCTGACGGAGAGTTACGGCCCCCTCAACTCCCCCCGCGGGGGAGCTTTTTAAGAACGGACACTTTTCATACAGTTGCTTCCAAGCCTCCTCTTCGCTTTCCGCCACGATTACTTTGGGTACCGAAGTCTCCCCATTCTGGGGAAGGTTGGAGGGGGCTGTTTGCTCTACATACCAAGCCGGGATGCGGTGTCCCCACCAGAGCTGACGGCTGATGCACCAGTCCTTGATGTTCTCCAACCAGTTGCGGTATGTGTTCTTATATTTCGGCGGGAAGAACTTCAGTTCGTCGTTCATGACCGGCGGCAATGCCATGTCGGCAAAGTGCTGCATCTTGAGGAACCACTGCATCGAGAGTTTCGGTTCGATAGGCACGTTGGTGCGTTCCGAGAATCCCACCTTGTTGGTGTAGGCCTCCACCTTTTCTAACAATCCGGCCTCCTCTAAGTCCTTCTCGATTTGTTTGCGGACGTCGAAGCGGTCCATGCCGACATAAAGTCCGGCGGCTTCGCTCAGCGTACCGTTATCGTTGAAGATATCGATGCTTTGCAAGTTGTGCTTCTCGCCCAGCATGTAGTCGTTCACGTCGTGTGCCGGCGTAACTTTCAAGCAGCCCGTACCAAATTCGATATCCACGTAATCGTCTTCGATTACCGGAATCACACGGTTCACCAGCGGGACAATCACCTGCTTGCCTTTCAACCATTGATTCTTCGGATCGTTCGGATTGATACACATCGCCGTATCGCCCATGATCGTTTCCGGGCGGGTGGTAGCAACTATGGCGTAGGGAGCCCCCTCAACTCCCCCCGAGGGGGAGCTTATAGCTTGTTTTATACGATTTAATACCTCTTCCGTATTACCTAAAACTTCTTCGTTGGTGAAGCGCAGCACTTCATAGCCCAGATCCTTGAGGATTTGCTCGCGCATGTCATCCGCTTCTTTTTGTTGCGGTTCGTTATGGTAAGCTCCGTCTACTTCGATTACGAGTTGTTTAGATAAACAAATAAAATCTACGATGAAATCTCCAATCACATGTTGACGGCGGAATTTTGTCCCCAATTTTTTCGAACGCAACATTTCCCATAATGCGGCTTCCGCTTCTGTCGGCTTGTTGCGCATCGTTTTCGCATGTTCTTTTAATAACCCATACGTTGCCGGATTAGCCGTGCGATAACGGTCGAGCGTCTTCGTGAGCTCCCCCTCGGGGGGAGTTGAGGGGGCCACATAATACCTCAAATAGTAGAGTTTGCTGTGCTCTTCCTTATAGATAACCTCCTCGTCGCTCAGGGCGGTCAGGGCTTTCGGGTCCCAGTTCACCATCCGTACGCCACGGTAGATGAGTCCTTTGTTATATAAATCCACGAAGACGCGGATGACGCTCTTGCTCCGGGTCTCATCCATGGTAAAGGCCGTCCGGTCCCAATCGCACGAAGCGCCCAGCTTGCGGAGCTGCTTCAGGATGATACCGCCGTGTTCCTCCGTCCATGCCCAGGCGTGCTTCAGGAATTCTTCGCGGCTCAGGTCGGTTTTCTTGATACCCTCTTGCGCCAGCTTGTTCACCACCTTAGCTTCTGTAGCAATCGAGGCATGGTCTGTACCCGGCACCCAGCATGCGTTTTTGCCTTGCATACGGGCACGGCGCACCAGGATGTCTTGAATCGTATTGTTCAGCATGTGTCCCATGTGGAGCACGCCTGTGACATTAGGCGGCGGGATAACGATGGTGTACGGCTCGCGTCCATCGGGTTTCGAACTGAAAAGCTTATTGTCCAGCCAATACTGGTACCATTTCCCTTCCACATCTGCGGGATTATACTTACTCGCTAATTCCATTGTTTTTTTATATTGTTTATTCATTAATCTCTACGGAGTGGCAAAATTACAATTTTTTATTCATATCTATTCTTTCTTCCGGACATTGTATCAAAATTTATCGGAAAGTCTTGATAAATCCGGGAGCAAGGGGGGCTGAAAAACAAAGGCATCTTCGTGGAAAAAGATAGGCATGAACGCCGGCGAACATAGGCATGAACGAAAACGAACATAGGCATGAATTCCGGGCGTTTTCCGTCTTTATCTCTAAAAAAATGGCATAAATAGAATCCATTAGGCAAATTTAGTGTAAAATATGCGCACTTTTGGGGCATTTGCATTATTTTTGTAACCTATTTCTAATGCATAGAGATAAGCGATATGTCAGATAGCATAGTTATAATACCGACTTACAACGAGAAAGAAAATATAGAAAATATCATTCGGGCGGTTTTCAATTTGGAGAAGGAGTTCCATATTTTGATTATAGATGATGGTTCTCCGGATGGGACGGCCGCTATTGTGAAGCGTTTGCAACAAGAGTTTCCGAAACGCCTGTTCTTGGTGGAACGGGCCGGGAAGCAAGGGCTGGGCACGGCTTATATCGCCGGGTTCAAATGGGCAATCGCGCACAAGTATGATTTCGTTTTCGAGATGGATGCTGATTTCAGCCATAATCCGAACGACCTGCCTCGTTTATATGCCGCTTGTACCGAACAGGGAGGCGATGTGGCGATAGGTTCGCGCTATTGTAATGGCGTGAATGTGGTGAATTGGCCTTTGGGGCGGGTGCTGATGTCTTATTTCGCATCAGTTTACGTCCGTTTTGTGACGGGAATGCAGATACACGACACCACGGCCGGTTTCAAATGCTATCGCCGGCATGTGCTTGAAACGATAGACTTGGACCATATTCATTTCAAAGGATACGCTTTCCAGATTGAGATGAAGTTTACCGCTTATAAATGCGGATTCAAGCTGATAGAGGTACCGATTATTTTTATCAATCGGGTGTTAGGAACATCAAAAATGAACTCATCCATCTTTGGTGAAGCCTTGTTTGGCGTTTTGCAATTGAAGTGGTGGAGTTTATGGCGGAAATATCCAAAGAAATAATTATAAATACGATGAATGCAAAAATGATGTGTGTACTGGCATCCGCAACGGCTTTATTATTGGGATGCTCAGGCAATAAGAATGCGAATAAGGAAGTAGTTGAGGCCCAGCAGGAAGAGGTGAAAAATGATGCGGTTGCCCGGAATCAGTTGACCGAGCAGGAGAAGGCTGATGGCTGGAAATTGCTGTTTGATGGAAAGACAACCCAAGGTTGGCGTGGCGCGCACCTGGATGCTTTCCCGGCCAAAGGGTGGCACATAGCTGATGGTATGCTGGTGGTTGAGGCTTCGGATGGAGGCGAATCGACCAATGGCGGAGATATCGTGACGGACGGACAATATTCGGCATTCGAACTGAGTGTGGATTTTAAGATTACAACCGGGGCGAATAGCGGTATCAAATATTTTGTAACGGAGGGTGAAAAGCAGAAGGGGTCGGCTTATGGCTTGGAATTTCAGATCCTGGACGATGCGGTTCATCCGGATGCCAAGTTATATACGACTTTCCCCGGAAGCCGTACATTGGGTAGCCTGTATGACCTGATTAAGAGCGAGAATGTGAAGTTCAACGGGATAGGCGAATGGAACACGGCGGTGGTCAAGGTGTTCCCGAATAATCATGTGGAACATTGGCTGAATGGCGTGAAAGTGTTGGAATATGAGCGTTGTAGCGAGGCTTTCCGTGAATTGGTGAAAGGAAGTAAATATGCTGCACCAGAGTATAATACGAACGGACGTTTTGGAGAAGCTTCTCAAGGACATATCTTGTTGCAGGATCATGGTAATGAGGTGGCTTTCTGCAATATCAAGATCAGAGAGCTGAAATAAAACGGGAAGCGATGATGATGATAGGTAGAAGATGATAAATCAGGCAGAAAGAAATCCTGTTAGGCAATGGCTGTTTTTGGTCATTGTGTTTTGTTGCGCTTTCTTTGTCAATAATAAGGCCATCTTTGTAGATATCATGGAGTCGCGTAATCTGATTACGGCTCGTGAGATGGTGTATGACGGGAATTGGCTGACTCCGACGATGAATGGTGAATTGCGTTTGGAGAAACCTCCGTTGCCGACATGGATTGCTGCTGCTGTCGAGTGGGTATCACCCGATAATATCGGATTGCAACGGGCGGTGGCCGGTATGGCTGCTGTGTTGCTGGCGGTATTTTTGTATTTGTTGGCGGTACGGCTGACCCGAGACCGGTTGTATGCTTTTATAGCGGTACTTTTGTTGTGTACCTCCTATAGCATTGTCCTGATGGGGCGCACGGCATCGTGGGACATCTATTGCCATGCGTTTATGATAGTGGCGATTTATTATCTGTATAAAGCATTGCAAGCCTCCACGTGTCGTTGGTCATGGTTTACGATAGCCGGCGTGATGATGGGATTGTCTTTCCTGGGAAAAGGACCGGTGTCCTTTTATGCGTTATTGCTTCCGTTCCTTTGCGCGTATGGCTTATATTATAAGGTAAACTTGACGGATAAATGGAAGGGGGGGCTATGGATGCTGTTCCTGACGCTTCTTATCAGTAGTTGGTGGTACGTGTATATTTATGTGAGCCACCCGGAGATGATGGAGTATGTCTTGAAGAAAGAATCCGGATCGTGGATGAACTACAATGTCCGTCCATGGTGGTATTATTGGAAATTTTTCTTGGAGACCGGTGCTTGGTCATTGTTGACACTTACGGCTTTACTCGTTCCGGTTTGGAGGAAAAGACTGGCCGATCCAAAACCCTATTATTTTGTATTGGTGTGGATGTTGTTTGTCTTGTTCTTTCTTTCGCTCATTCCGGAGAAAAAGAGCCGTTATCTGTTGCCTGTCGTGATTCCGGCCGTGCTGACCGGTGCCCATTTGTTCGTGTATTGGATAGAGCAAATGAAGGAGGATGATCGTTTGGGGCGTTTGCTGTACCGGATGAATGCCGGACTGATAATGCTTGTGACGTGTGCTTTGCCTTTCTTGCTTTATCGCTATGTGTATAGTGAGATGCACATGGGGTTGGGCGCGTACTTGTTCTTGTCTCTGCTTTGCATAGGGATTGGAGTAGGCGTGTTTTATGCTTTCAGGAAGGTGCGTCCTTATACATTTTTACTGGGCGTTGTAGGGTTGATGATGATAGCAGAGCTGTTTATGATGCCTTATATCGGGAGCTTTGTCACCAACAAAGAACGGAAAAGCATCAGTCTGACACGGGATATCAAGGCCTTGAAGCCTTTGCCTTTTTATCAGGATTCGAGGGATACCCTTCGTATCGAGCTGGTTTATGCGGCTTATAAAAAGATATTGAAAATAGATTTGTCCGACACGTTGCAAGTCCGGCGTTCTCTGCCTTTTGTGCTGGTCTCGAAAGAGAAGGCCGAGGAGGTGTTGCCGGAATATGTATTGGATAAGGTGGAGTTGACGCCGATAGATCGTTACAATGATAATCCTTGGCCCAAAGGCCATCGGCGTTATACGGAGGATTTCATTAATTATGTAACTGTGATTCGTGAGAAAAAAGATGATGAACAAGACGAATGATTATACATTGACGATTATCGTTCCGATTTATAATGAGGAAGATAATATGGCGGCCTTGGAGGAACGCTTGTCGGCTTATCTGAAGCAGGCGTTGGTACCGGCGTGTGTCCTTTTTGTCAATGATGGCTCGAAAGATGATAGCTTTTCGAGAATGAAAGAGATTTGTGGGCGTCGGGCGGACTTTTTCTATTGCAATTTGGCCAAGAATGGCGGATTGAGTGTGGCCATGAAGGCCGGCATTGATGCTGCTTGCTCTCCGCTGGTGGGGTATATTGATGCTGATTTGCAAACCGCACCAGAAGATTTTAACCTGTTATTGCCCTATACAGAGGAATATGAATTGGTAATGGGAATCCGTGCCAATCGCCAGGATTCTTTTTTCAAGAACCTGCAATCCAAGATAGCCAATGGTTTTCGGCGTATGATGACACACGACAAAGCCACCGATACCGGGTGCCCGTTGAAGATTATGCATACCGACTATGCCCAGCGGATTCCGTTCTTTACCGGGATGCATCGTTTCCTGCCCGCGTTGATTGATATGGTAGGTGGGAAGATGAAAGAGATCCCCGTGCGTCATTTCCCGCGGGTAGCAGGTGTTTCGAAATATCACTTGTGGAATAGGTTGGTATCTCCGTTTGTGGATTGTTTCGCTTATCGGTGGATGCGTAAGCGTTATATCAATTATCAAATTGATGGTACGAATCTATGATAGGCGTTTATATTATCGGACTTATCGCGCAAGTGTTTTTTTCGGCCCGCATGCTGGTTCAATGGGTACTCTCGGAAAAGCAGAAGAAGGTTGTATCTCCGGTTCTCTATTGGGTCTTTAGTCTTATAGGAGCTTATCTGCTGTGTGTATATGGCTGGCTGAGGAATGATTTCTCGATTATTTTGGGGCAATTCATTTCGTTTTATATTTATATTTGGAATTTGAACGATAAGGGCCTGTGGCATCGCATTCCGATGTTGTTGCGGGTGGTGTTGGGGATCACTCCGGTCATAGCCGCCCTATTTGCCTTGAATGATTTTTCAACATTTGTCGAATCCTTCTTCAAGGATGAGAACATTCCGGTCTGGCTGATAGCTTTCGGGTCGGTAGGGCAGGTGATTTTTACCTTGCGTTTTGTCTACCAATGGTACTACTCCCGCAAGGTAGGAGAATCAGTACTTCCGGTCGGGTTTTGGATTCAGAGTCTGGTGGGTTCGCTCATGATACTTGCTTATGCTATTATCCGACTGGATCCGATTCTGCTATTGAGCCAATCAACCGGGTTTATCGTATATACACGTAACATAATGTTAGGACATAAAGCAAATAAAACAGAAGCAATATGAAGATTTTGGTAACAGGAGCAGCTGGTTTTATCGGTTCCTTTTTGACTGAAGCTTTGTTGGAAAGGGGAGATGAGGTAGTAGGTCTTGATAACCTGAATGATTACTATGCCGTATCTTTGAAACTGGACCGTTTGAAGCGTTTGGGCATTGAGCAAGTTCTCGGAGAGGGTCGGTTTGTGTCCGGTCAACGGTTTCCGATGTTCCGTTTTATCCGGATGGATTTGGCAGATCGTGAGTCGATGGAGCGGCTTTTCCGTGACGAGCAGTTTGATGTTGTTTGTAACCTTGCCGCGCAGGCCGGTGTGCGTTATTCTATCGAAAATCCCTATTCTTATATCCAATCTAATGTGGTTGGTTTCTTAAATGTTTTAGAAGGATGCCGTCATACTCGTGTCAAGCATTTGGTTTATGCCAGTTCAAGTAGTGTGTATGGCATGGCGGAGCATGTCCCGTTCAGAGAGACCGATCAGGCAGATCGCCCGGTCAGCCTTTACGGAGCGACCAAAAAGGCTGATGAGTTGATGGCTCACGCATATAGTAAATTGTACCGGTTGCCTACGACGGGCTTGCGCTATTTTACGGTGTATGGTCCGTGGGGCCGTCCCGACATGGCGCCCTGTCTTTTCCTGAAAGAGATATTGACTGGAGGTACGATTCAGGTTTTCAATCATGGAGATATGCAACGTGACTTTACGTTTATACAGGATGTGGTCGAGGCGACACTTCGCATAATAGACCGTCCGGAATCCGGTGAGGTCCCTTATACCTTATATAATATAGGTAATTCATCGCCCATCGCGCTAATGGATTTCATTCATACGTTAGAGCGTTGCTCCGGTCGGGAGGTCCGTAAGGAGTATCGCGAGATGCAGTCCGGAGATGTGCAGAGTACTTTTGCCGACACCACCCGTCTGGAACTTCGGATTCAAGCCTGCCACAAGTATCGGAGAAGGAGTAAGGAAATTCTATGACTGGTATGTAGAGTATTATCATTCTTCTTCCGGAAGCTCCAGGTAAACCTGAAGTGCCAGCCGCTCTAAGCATTACGATTTATTATTTAAAATGTAACCGGTATGATTTATGGATATATTCGTGTTAGTACAGATAGGCAATCCGTCGAGAATCAGCGTTTCGAGATAAACCAGTTTTGTCAACGGCAAGGGGTTGCGGTAGACAAATGGATTGAGGAAATCGTGTCCGGTAAGGAAGATGTGGAGAAGCGAAAACTCGGAAATCTGTTGTCTTCCGTGATGACCAAGAATGATGTGCTGATTTGTGCGGAGCTCTCCCGTTTAGGAAGAAATTTGCTGATGATAATGAGTATCTTGCATACCTGTATGCGTATAGGAATACAGGTGTGGACGATAAAAGATAATTATCGCTTGGGTAACGATATGACTTCGAAGGTGCTGGCTTTTGCCTTTGGCTTATCGGCCGAAATAGAGCGGGAACTAATCTCACAACGGACCAAAGAGGCGTTAGCCCGGCGTAAGGCCGAAGGCTATAGCTTGGGGCGTCCTAAAGGCCGGCGTGCGGCTGAACACAAGCTGTCTGGATATGAAATAGAAATTGCCAGGCTCAAGGAGATGAATGTAGCGAAGGTCGACATAGCCCGCGCGTACGGGGTGCATAGAAGTACGGTGTATAGACTATCTGACCGCGAGGATATATCTTAGCTTATAACGTGGTAGCAAATGACAATGACATGGAAAAATATTTATCGGAATTAAATAAAAGTCAGCGTGAGGCAGTACTTTATTGTGACGGGCCCTCTTTAGTGATAGCAGGTGCCGGTTCCGGCAAGACCCGCGTGCTGACGTACAAAATAGCCTGGCTGTTGAATAACGGATTGCCCCCTTATTCTATTTTGGCGTTGACGTTTACGAATAAAGCTGCCCGTGAGATGAAGGCTCGTATCGCGGGTATTGTGGGAGAAAACACCGCCCAACGATTATGGATGGGAACGTTTCATTCGATCTTTTCCCGGATTCTGCGGAAGGAGGCTGCACGGATAGGATTTTCATCCAACTTCACTATATATGATGCCACGGATTCAAAGAATCTTATCAAAACGATTATTAAGGAGATGCAATTGGATGATAAGACCTATCGTCCGGGATGGATACAGAGCCGTATATCAAACGCTAAGAATGCTTTGATAACTTCCGAGGCATATACGCAGAACAAAGAACTGGTAGAAAGTGATATTCGTGCCAATGTCCCGCTTGTTCGCGAAATTTATAAACGTTATCAGAACCGTTGCCGGCAATCCGGAGCTATGGATTTTGATGATTTGTTGCTTTATACGAATATCCTTTTTCGGGATAATCCTGAGGTGCTGGATAGCTACCGGAGTTTCTTTCGGTATATTCTGGTCGATGAGTATCAAGACACAAACTTCGCGCAGCATCTGATTGTGCAACGGTTGTGCGGTGGAAGCGGGCATATCTGTGTGGTAGGTGATGACGCGCAAAGTATCTATTCTTTTCGCGGAGCAAATATCGACAATATCTTGAACTTCAAGAATCTCTATCCGGGGTGTAGGGTGTTTAAGCTTGAGCGTAATTACCGTTCTACACAGAATATTGTCAATGCGGCCAATAGTCTGATCGATAAGAACAACAAGCAGATTCCGAAGAATGTCTATTCGGAGAAGGAAGAGGGAAGCAAAGTAAAGGTAATTACGGCTATGTCCGATTATGAAGAGGCCTACGTCGTTGCAGCGAAGATACAGGATATGATGTCTGTAAAAGGAGGAAGCTATGCTGACTTCGCGATTCTTTATCGAACGAATGCCCAGTCGCGTATCTTGGAGGAATCCATGCGGAAACGGGGAATCCCTTACCGTATTTACGGAGGACTTTCTTTTTATCAACGGAAAGAGGTGAAGGATGTGATATCCTACTTCCGACTTGTCGTGAATCCTCATGATGAGGAAGCGTTTAAACGGGTAATAAATTATCCGGCACGTGGAATCGGCGATACGACATTGAATAAGCTGGTCCATGCAGCTACGACACATAATGTCAGTTTGTGGACGGTCTTGGAATCTCCGTTAGAATATGGTGTGTCAATCAATTCCGGAACCGCTAAGAAGCTGTCTTCTTTTCGGGAATTGATGGAGCCTTTTATCCGGCAAAGTCCGGATACTTCGGCAGACATTATCGCAACAGAACTCGTTAAGCAAAGCGGACTGATGGCGACCTTAATGGCCGACCGCTCAAATGAAGGAATTAGTAAGGCGGAGAATATCCAGGAATTGCTGAAGGGTATCGCAGAGTTTTGTGAAATTCGCCAGGAGGAAAATTCAGGCAATGTTACATTGAACGATTTTTTGGCTGAAGTGGCTCTTTTGACAGATCAGGATAATGATAAGGAGGAGTCTGCTGATAAGGTGACTTTGATGACAATTCATTCGGCCAAAGGCCTGGAGTTTCCACATGTTTTTATCGTAGGATTGGAAGAGGATTTGTTCCCGTCGGCCATGTCAAAAGATAATATACGTGCGATAGAGGAGGAGCGGCGCTTGTTTTATGTAGCTATCACGAGAGCAGAGCAAGATTGTATCATTACTTACGCACGGAGCCGTTATAAGAACGGACAGACCACTATGTGTACGCCAAGTCGTTTCCTAAAGGATATCGACCGGTGTTATTTGGATATTCCTGCAGCAAGCTCACGTTCCGAAAACAACTCTTTTGATGAAGAACGGAGCCGCTATCAGCGTCCGGCATTCTCCTCTCCGCTTCGGCAAGCGGAGGCGGCGGGGACTTATAAGGAGGATACCCGACCGGCAATTGCCCAACCCCGTCGGCTGACCAAAATTGTTGCTGATGAAAAATCGGCCGGGTCGTCTTCAGACTCTATGGAATATGCCGGTCTGTATGTGGGGGCGCGTGTTTCGCACAACCGTTTTGGAGAAGGGGAATTGTTGGCTTTTGAGGGGGATGGAAACAACCGGAAGGCAATCGTCGCGTTTGATAATTTTGGCCAAAAGCAACTTTTACTGAAATTTGCACGGTTGGAGGTAATAAAATAATGACATTTTTGTGTAATTTTACACGCACATACGAAATAGAACAATAAATTAAGTCAAAATATGGGTATATTTAGCTTTTTCGGTAAAGAGAAGAAGGAAACATTAGACAAAGGGCTTTCCAAAACAAAAGAAAATGTCTTCACCAAAATTACCAAGGCAATAGCAGGTAAGAGCAAGGTGGATGACGATGTACTGGACAATTTGGAAGAGGTCTTGATTACTTCAGATGTCGGCGTGGAAACGACATTGAAAATTATTGACCGAATCGAAAAGCGTGTGGCTCGCGATAAGTATGTGACCACTTCGGAACTGACAGCAATCTTGCGGGATGAAATCGCAAACCTTTTGATGGAGAATAATACGCAGGATGGGGATGGTTTTACTTTGCCGGAAGACAAGAAACCGTATGTTATTATGGTAGTAGGGGTAAATGGGGTTGGCAAAACAACGACCATTGGTAAGCTGGCTTATCAGTTCAAGAAAGCCGGGAAAAGTGTGTACCTCGGTGCTGCCGATACATTCCGTGCGGCTGCTGTTGAGCAGCTTGTTATCTGGAGCGAACGTGTGGGTGTGCCTATTGTGAAGCAGAAGATGGGTTCCGATCCGGCTTCGGTGGCTTTTGATACCTTGAGCTCGGCAAAAGCGAATAATGCGGATGTTGTAATTATCGATACCGCCGGACGTCTTCATAACAAAATCAATCTGATGAATGAGCTGACGAAGATTAAGAATGTCATGAAGAAGGTAATTCCGGATGCTCCTCATGAGATTTTATTGGTCTTGGATGGCTCGACCGGACAGAATGCTTTTGAACAGGCAAAGCAATTCACCGCTGCGACTGAGGTGAATGCCTTGGCGGTAACCAAGCTGGACGGAACGGCAAAAGGGGGCGTGGTGATTGGCATTTCTGACCAGTTCCGTATCCCGGTTAAGTATATCGGATTGGGCGAAGGAATGGAGGATTTGCAAGTGTTCCGTAAGCGAGAGTTTGTGAATTCACTCTTTGGAGAATAAGGGACCGCTTGAAGCCTATAATACCGGATATAGCACTATATTTGGTTATTTTACGTTAAAAAGCAGATAAAAGTTTTTCATTCGTAAGGAATATAGTACTTTTATTGCCGATTTGCAAGGTTGTGCAAATTTAAAGTGCTAATTTGTTTTAGAAAAGCATTTTTAGAAGCTGTTTGGAATTTATTCCAGCTTTTATAAAGAAGGTTTTCTAGGATTTTTATTTGTTCTTATGAGGAGCATAGCGGGCTATGTGACGAATAAGAACGGGGAAAAAGACCGGAAACAAATTTAGAAAAAGCTGCATAACTATTTTCCGAAGAAATTCAAAAACTGCTTCTTAGACTTAACATAAAAATGCCATTTTAACACGAACGGAAAAATGAGTCATAATTTACATTCTGACAAGAAAAGAAACTTTTTCAAAGGGAAACCTTTTGTCCTGCTGGTCGGCTTAGGCTTAGGAGCGGGTATCATGATTGGAGCTTATAAGACTTCGGTGTATTTCTCATCCGATGAGTCCTGTATGATGTGTCATGTCCATCCCCATGTCTATGATAGTTGGAAATTGTCCAAGCATGTCAACAACGGAAGCGGTGTGTTGACGCATTGCGTGGATTGCCATTTACCGCCACAGTCCCAGACGTGGGCGCATTATTCGGCGAAAATGCGTTTGGGAATGAAGGACGTGTGGTCTTATCTGACAAAGGATAGTGCAGATTTCAATTGGGACATGAAGTCCGAATTAGAACATGCGGTAAAATATATCCCCAATGAATCCTGCAAAGATTGTCACCAGAATCTGTTTCCCGAAGGAATTACTGATGAGGGCGTGACCGCTCACTTGTATTATGAAGAGAACGAAAAGAAGCTGGATTTACAATGCATCAGCTGCCACCTGGATGCCGGACATTATAATCCGAACTATTCGCATGCACAGATGACCGGAATTCCCGGTGCACAAAAAGCAGCCGTGGTGGATACCAGCTTGTTCTATAAGGAAGCTACACCGATTACTTCGTTTGCCAATTATACGGAAAAGATTCCGGGCACGATGGTTTCATTTAATATGATTGCTATCCCGGGTGGAACTTTCCAGATGGGAAGTCCTGAAAATGAACCGTTCCATCAGCCGGACGAATCTCCGGTACGGAGTGTGACGGTAAGTCCGTTCTTTATGGCCGAGGTAGAGGTGACGTGGGATCAGTATTGGGCTTTCTTTGCCAATACAATGAGCGAAGGACGTACTCCGCCTGAAACGGTTTATGCAAACAATAGCAGTGATCCGGATGTGGATGCGATTTCCGGACCAACACCTCCGTTCGGGTTCCCGGACCAGGGATGGGGAAGTGGAGACCGTCCGGCAATAACCATGACGCATTATGCCGCAGAGACTTTCTGCCAGTGGTTGTCTAAGAAGACTGGTAAGAAATACCGTCTGCCGACGGAAGCGGAATGGGAATATGCAGCCCGTGGAGGAAGTGAGACTCCTTACTTCTTCAGTGGTAATCCGAAAGATTTTTCTGATCAGGGATTTTGGCGTAAGTTCTTTGATGCAAAAACTGACAGCATCAGTTCGTATGTGATTTATGCGAAAAACAGTCAGAACAAAACACAGGAGCCTTCGGCTGTGAAAGCAAATCCTTTCGGCTTGAAAAATATGCTGGGGAATGTGTTGGAATATTGCGCGGATAAATATGATCCTGAAGCTTATAAGAAAGGGGGCGAAAGCGTAACCGATCCGATTTCTACCGAAGGAGATGAATGGGTTGTCCGGGGGGGTAACTATACCTCAGATGCAGCGGAGGTGCGTTGTGCGGCTCGTGCTCATACGCAGCATGACGCATGGCTGAAGACCGACCCGCAACAGCCTAAGAGTATTTGGTGGTATTCCGATATTAAAGGAATAGGATTCCGCGTAGTGTGTGAATATGATAAATAAGCAGACGAAGGGACGAGGTGACAAGGCGGAAAAATCATAAGGGCATGGGCCCGAAGTTCTGTCGTTGGAGCCTCGTTAAAACCGATCAACTAAAAAAACGAAAGAATCAAAAACAAAAGTAAGTAATATAATTGCTGACTAAAAAAACAATATTTATGAAAATGAATAATGGAATCAGTAGACGGTCATTCCTGAAAAGTACAGCAATGGCTGGAGCCTTGAGTGCAATTGGCGGCGGTAGTGCTGCCACCGTATTAACCTCTTGTAGTGGCGGAAGCAGTGCCGGTTCAAATGCACCGAAGGCATTGAAAGAACCCGGTACGTATTATATTCCGGAATTGCCGGATATGGCAACAGACGGAAAAGAATTGAAAGCAGGTGTAATCGGTTGTGGTGGCCGTGGTTCGGGTGCTGCATTCAATTTCCTTGCAGCAGCGAATGGTGTTACTATCACGGCTTTGGGAGATACATTCAAAGAACGTGTGGATGAGCTGGCTGACAAACTGAAGAAGGAAAAGAATATTGATATTCCTGCCGATAAGCGTTTTGTGGGTCTAGATGCCTACAAGCAGGTTATCGACAGCGGTGTTGATGTGGTTATCGTAGCGACTCCTCCTGTGTTCCGTCCGGAGCACTTCAAGTATGCTGTGGAAAAGAACAAACATTGCTTCTTGGAGAAGCCGATTTGCGTAGATCCGGTGGGTTATCGTACAATCATGGCTACAGCTAAACAGGCTAAGGCAAAGAACCTGTGTGTGGTAACCGGTACACAACGTCACCATCAGCGTTGTTATGTAGAGTCTTACAAGAAGGTAATGGAAGGCTTGATTGGTGAAATCACGGGCGGTATTGTTTATTGGAACCAGAGCATGTTGTGGTACCGTGAACGTCAGGCTGGATGGAGTGATTGCGAATGGATGATTAAGGATTGGGTAAACTGGAAATGGCTTTCGGGTGATCATATCGTAGAGCAACACGTACATAATATCGATGTATTTACATGGTTCAGCGGATTAAAACCGGTTAAAGCCGTTGGTTTCGGCTCTCGCCAACGTCGTCTGACGGGTGACCAATACGACAACTTTAGCGTTGACTTTGTCATGGAAAACGGTATTCATCTGCATAGTATGTGTCGTCAGATCGATGGCTGTGCCAATAACGTAAGCGAGTTTATTCAGGGTACTAAAGGTTCATGGGATAGCTCAACGATGGAAATCAAGGATTTGGCAGGAAATGTCATTTGGAAATATGATTTCGAGGCTGAAAAGAATACCTATAAACAGACAGACCCTTATACCTTGGAGCATGTAAATTGGATCAATTGCATCCGTGCTAATAAGCCGATTGAGCAGGCATCGGAAACAGCTGTTCCGAATATGGCAGCAATCATGGGCCGTGAATCTGCTTATACGGGTGCAGAAACAACGTGGGATGCTATGACGGCTTCTGCTCTGGATTATACGCCGAAAGACCTGAACTTAGGCAAGATGGATATGAGCGGTTTTGTTGTGCCGGTTCCAGGAACACCGATTGATAAAAAATAAATAGAAAAGGTATGGCATTAAATAGAAGAAATTTCCTGAAGGTGGGGCTTTCGGGAGCAGCTATGGCGGTAGGAGGTACAACTCTTGCTTCGTGTACGGGCAAGCCGGCTTCAACGGAGGCTGCTCCGGCTGCTCAGTTTGCTGGAATACCCTATCAGTCTGCTCAGCTGAATCTTTCTTTGCAAGAAGGTGTGGCTCCGGGTGATAGCTTGAATGAGAAGCTGGACTTTATGGAAAAGAACGGTGTGGTTGGTCTTGAGCCGGGTGGAGGCGATTTGGCAAAACGTGTCAATGAGTTGAAACAGGCGTTGAATGGACGCAATATCAAGATTAGTGCGATTTGTGCCGGATTCAAAGGGTTCATCTTGTCTACAGACCCGAAGGTGCGCCAGGAGTGTATGGACACAATGAAAGAAATCCTTGCTGCAGCCGGTGAGTTGGGTTCGGTTGGTGTAATCATTGTTCCGGCATTCAACGGACAAAAGCCTTGCATGCCACATACGCAGGAGACACGGGATTTCTTGTGCGAACAATTCAATGAATTGGGTAATTTCGCGCATGAGCATGGTACAACTGTAATATTTGAACCGTTGAATCGTAAAGAGGCATTCTATTTGCGTCAGGTGGCTGATGCGGCTTCTCTTTGTCGCGATATTAATAATCCGGGTGTCCGTTGTATGGGGGATTTCTGGCACATGTCGTGGGAAGAGACATCAGATATGGGTGCCTTTATCTCGGCGGGCGAGTATTTGCAGCATGTTCATGTTGCTAGTCTGAAACGCCGCAGTATGCCCGGTGAAGACGGTGAAGCTGATAATTATGTGGAAGGCTTCAAGGGGTTGAAGGCCATTGGCTATAATAAATATGTGAGCTTCGAGTGTGGCTGTCAAAGTGAAGATAAGGCAGCTGCTGTTGTGAATGCGTTGAATCTGTTGCGCAAGCAATGGGAAGAAGCTTGATGGCACGATGTCATTGATTCATTCCAATATGTTAATGAGTGAGGTGGTGGAAGCACACACCTCACTCATTCCTGTTCTTAACAGGCTGGGAATTCGTTTGGGCTTGAAGGATAAGTCTATTCGTCAGGTCTGCGAGGAGCATCAGCTGGATGTTGATTTCCTGCTGGTTATTATAAACACTTTCCTGAATGAGGAATATTTCCCGGAAAAGAGGCTGAAAGCATTTCATCTTTCGCAGATAATCGACTATTTAAATAAGACAAATCACTATTATTTACGTTATCAGATTCCGAATATCGCTCGGCATTTGGAGCTGTTTATTGCCCAAGATGGGTCCGCTAATAAGACATTGGCTTTGATCGGACGTTTTTTTCAATCGTTCAAAGAACGGTTAATGGCTCAAATTGAAAAAGATGAGCGAGAATGGTTCCCTTATTGTTTGGCACTGGGCCGTCAATGGGCCACGGCTGTTTTTATGGAGGATGAGGAGTGCTTGGGAGATGTGGAGGCTGATGAAGAGAATGCGGAGGCTTTGTTGGCCGACTTGAAGAGTATTATGATTAAACATCTTTCCGGAGAATATAATGAAAATCTCTGCTATGCGGTACTCTTTGCCATCAGTAGCTTGGAAAAAGACATGAAGCAACATAACCGGATCCGTTATCGTATTGTGCAACCTATGATTCGTCAAATGGAGCGGTTTAATCTTAAGAAATAAATTTGATAATGCCTCGAAACAGACAGATTGCGATTCTATTGCCTGATACATTGCAGGCTGTTGGCTTGGAATGTATCTTGAATGAGTATTTTTCTCCGTTGACGATATCTCGTTTTACCAACTATCCGGATTTTACGCAGAAATCGGCTGAAATGGCTGATTTTTATTTCACCAATGCTAACTATTTCCTGCTACATATAGATTTCTTTTTGCCTCGTCGGGCAAAGACGATCGTTCTGATGCAGCATACGATGGATGCACTTCCGCTTTCGGGGGCTATGAACCTGATAGCGGAAGAGGCTCCTTTGGAAACTTTGATTGAACAGATAGAGTCGTTTCTTTCGTTGGCCGATGCTAATTCGCACTCGGAAAACAATAAAGGTTTATCTGTCCGTGAGGTCAGTGTCCTTCGTCTTGTTGTGAGCGGTTATACCAATAAGGAAATAGCCGATCAGCTGAGCATCAGTCTCAACACCGTTCTTACCCATCGGAAAAATATTACAGCCAAATTAGGTATTAAAACGGTTTCCGGACTTACCTTTTATGCTATTATGAATGGGTATATATCGGGGACCGATATGAGCCTTGACCCTTGATCGGATTAAGCCATTTCCCGGTATTCGCGGGGTGTATGACCTACGTTTTTCTTGAAAATCCGATTGAAATGCTGGGAGTATTGGAAACCGAGTTCGTAGGCAATTTGACTGACGGTTTTATTTGTCCCGGCGATAAGTTCCTTGGCTGTATCGATTAACTTGTTCTGAATGTATTCCTGTGCGGTTTTACCCGTTTCTTTCTTAATCAAATCTCCGAAATAGTTCGGAGAAAGAAATACCTTATCAGCAAAATATTTTACCGTAGGCAAGCCTTCGGTTTGAGGTTTTCCACTTAAGAAATAATCGTCAAGCAGCGATTCAAAACGGGTCAATACGTCCTTGTTGGACTGGGAGCGTGTCTCAAACTGGCGGTTGTAGAAGCGCATGCAATAATCCAATAATAGCTGAATATTCCGCGCAATCAGTCGCTTACTGAGTTTGTCGATAGGATGTGTCAGTTCCAGTTTTATTTTGTCTAAGCAATCTAGAATAATTCCTTTTTCTTCGTCTGAAAGATGCAAAGCTTCTGAGGAGTTGTAGGAAAAAAACGAATAAGACTTGATTTCTTGCCCCAAGGAGGTACCTTTGATTAGATCGGGGTGAAACAATAGGCCACGTGCTTTGGGCTGTACTCCTTTGAGCATTTCTACTTCTGTGATTTGCCCGGGAGCAATGCTGACAACTGTCCCTTCTTGATAGTCATATATCCGTTTCCCATAACGGATATCTCCACATTTTGTGTCTTTCAGAAATAAGGCATAGATGCCATAATTGAGCGTGAAATGCTCGGGATATCCTTGGGCGCTTGATAAATCAACTACGCTGACTAAAGGATGCAAAGTCTCTAAACCGAATATTTTGTTGTATTTGTCTATCGTATCTATATTAATAATATCGTTCATATTTTTAGTTTATGAGTTTGTAAGTTTATTAGGTCGAATCGGTAAAATCTTCTTGGTATTAGCAAAGGTAAACAATAAAGCCATTGGATGTACCTTTCGGATATTAGAATCTGTAAATAAGGTATAACTAACCGTAATATAGATACAGCTTCTGCTTTTTGGGGTATTACTTTTGTAATAATAAAAAGTCATTTTTTGAATAATATAAAAAGCAAAGAGATGAAAACGAAACTGGCATTAATTTTATTGGCAATGGTTACAATGTGTATGACTGTAAGTGCGCAGAAAAATGGGGCTTCGGCTACAAACCCATCAAAAGTCCTGGTCGCTTATTTTTCTGCAACCGGTACTACGGCCGGAGCCGCAGATAAAATCGCGGATGTGACGGGAGGAAAACTCTATCGGATCCTTCCGGAAACGGCTTATAGCCGTGCGGATTTGAATTGGAATGACAAACAATCCCGTTCGTCCGTAGAGATGAATGACCCGAAAGCCCGTCCTGCCCTGAAAGACAAGAATGCGAATGTGGCAGATTATGATGTCGTTTTTCTTGGATATCCGATTTGGTGGGATAAAGCTCCACGTATCATCAATACCTTTATCGAAGCGTATGATTGGAAAGGCAAACGGATTATTCCTTTTGCGACCTCCGGAGGAAGCGGTATTCGTAATAGTGTAAAGGAACTGAAAGAAAATTATCCGGACCTGACTTGGGAGGAGGGCCGGTTGCTGAACGGAGCGGATGAAAGTTCTATCCGTAAATGGACAGCTCAATTCGGTTTTTAATTAACCTTCTTATTTATTGCCGTCCCCAGCGGGGATAGTCCGAATCCTTCCGGAGAAGCACTATTCCCGGCGGGGACAGCATCAATCCGTCAGGATAACCACTTTCCTCGGCGGGGACAACACTAATCGGCGCGGAGAAGCACTTTCCCCGCTGGGGACAACCGAAATCGGGACGGATTGGAACTTTCCCCTATTGCGGGCTTGGCTCACCGGAAAGATAATCTTATTGTGTGATAGAAACGGGCTGGTGCATCATGCAATTTTCAATCATACGAGCCATCTCTGTAGGCGGGATTTTTTCTATCAGGCGCAGATCTCTTCCCTTCTCGTCCGGTGTCCAGCCATTCTCTCCTTCATCATTCAATATGCGGAACGTTCCCCTTTCCACTTCATAATAAGGCGCATAACCTTTGATGGCCACCCAAACGGCGGTCAAGTCCCAGCTCATTCTTCCCTCTGGATCTCCCTCTGCAAAGCAGAGCGTGTACACATCCTTCACGGGATTTCCTTCACCGGGTTGTTCCACCAATCGTTTACCCGTAAGCACCTTGTCGCCAATTTCAAATCCGCTATAGAGGATTTCCGTAGGCCATTCTTCCGTCACTTTGCGGGATGCAGGCACATCGCAATACACATTAAACTCTTTCCCTTGCGGAAAGGCACCCGCCATAGCCACAACCCTCTTCACTTTCTTTGCCACCAGTTCTTTCCCCGAAAGCGGACTATATGCATCTCCTTCGGAAAGCAATAGATCTTTCAGATTTGTGAAGAATCCTATCGTGCAAATTACCACACTACTGTCCGGTTGCGCACTTAATATTTTCCGATATACCTGTACGGCATCCGGTGCGTCTGAGGTACGAGCCGTCTGATGCGGATAATGTTCTGGTAAGAAATCCGTCCACTTTTTTTGATGCCAGGTAGTCATAGACACGCCTCCTTCACTTTTGGGAGCCCCCAGGGGCATGTCCGGATGATTAAAATAGGTATTCAATACGTCAAGGCACGGAACGGTACGTTCGTCCTTATTGGAAGATAGGGTAGCCAGTACTTGCACTTCTCCGCTATCGGCCAATGCGTACATCACCGCTACGGCGCCTACATCATCATAATCCGGCCCCATATCGGTATCCAAAATTAGTCGGACAGGTTCCGGAGCTGTAGTAACAGGTTGCTTCGATGATACATTCTTTTCGTTACAAGCCCACAAGCACATGGCCAAAATCGCATATCCTGTCCATTTGATAAAAGAAAACATAGGTATTTTATTTTTTTTGAGTTTTGTTCCGTGAACAAAGGTATCCTTTTTATTTTTCTTTTCCAAAAAGGGCGGATTTTTTTGTGCCTATCTTTGTGAGCGTTTATGCCTATGTTTGCTTTCGTTTATGCCTATGTTTGTTTTTGTTTATGCCTATCTTTTCCGACAAAGGGTGCATGCTTTTGTTATTCTCAAGGGAATCATTAACTTTGTTCCGTTTTTATAGAGAATGACAATTATGCGAATTATTGAAATATGCGCGAATTCCGCTCAGAGTTGTGTGGAAGCGGAGGCTGGAGGAGCCAAGCGGGTAGAATTGTGTGCCGGCATACCGGAAGGGGGAACGACACCCAGTTATGGGGAGATCCGTATGGCGCAGCGCCTGACCTCGAAAATTGATATTAACGTGATTATCCGTCCGCGTGGAGGGGATTTCCTTTATACAGAGGCGGAGATTGGTTCGATGCTGCTGGATATAGAATTGTGTAAGCAGTTAGGGGTTCATGGCGTGGTGTTCGGGTGTCTGACTAAAGAGGGGGATATCGATGTCCCGTTGATGCGCCGGCTGATAGAGACGGCTGCCCCCTTGTCGGTTACGTGCCATCGCGCCTTCGATGTATGCCGGGATCCGTTCCGGGCAATGGAAGAATTGATTGATTTAGGATGCGACCGTATTCTTACTTCAGGTCAACAATCGGATGCGGTAAAAGGTATTCCGATGATTAAACAACTGGTGAAACGTGCCGATGACCGTATTATTATTATGCCCGGTTGTGGGGTACGAGAGGAAAATATAGCTTTAATCGAACAAGAAACAGGGGCAAAAGAATTTCATACCTCAGCCCGTAGTGTGCTTTATAGCCGGATGGAATACCGGAACGAACAGGTCCCAATGGGAAGCAATGTTGTAACTTCGGAGTTCGAAACTGTGCAAACTGATAGGGAAAAGGTGAAAAGAGTTGTAGGAAATTTCATTTTCTCGTAAATTTTTTTTTCCTTTGCGGAAAATATCATTTTTCAGATAGATTCAAGAAGAGGACACGCAAAGTTTTTGTTTTTTTAACGGACGAACACTTATTTTATTTTGAAAGCCGATTAAAAAACCTCATCTTTGCAGGTATTAATTAGTGTTGACAGGATTAAATAGAATCTTAGAATACAATGTTGAGAATTGGAAAGTTCATTTTGTTAGGAGTTTTGATGATGACTCAATTGCCGATATGGGCACAGAACAATACGGCATCTCCTTATACTCGCTTTGGGTACGGAGAATTGGCGGATCGTTCATTCGGAGCCGGTCGTGCAATGGGTGGCGTGGGGATAGGTTTACGTTCTCCTAAACAGATAAATCCAATGAATCCGGCTTCTTATAGCTGCATGGACTCGTTGACGTTTATTTTTGATTTCGGAGCCTCTTTGCAGGCAGCGACTTATAAAGATGCTTCGAATGAGTATAAGAAGCTGAACGGAAATATAGAATATATCGCTTTGCAATTTCCGATCACACGCTGGTTGGCCATGAGTGCGGGATTGCTGCCTTATTCGTTTGTCGGGTATGAGTTTGGTGAAGCCTCCCAGATAGGAGATGAGACATATCAAAACACCTATTCCGGCAGAGGCGGATTAAACGAATTGTATGGCGGATTGTCTATAGATATATGGAAGAAGCGATTGGCGGTAGGTGCCAACTTCAGCTTTTTGTTTGGTAATATAGAACATAGCCAGAGCTTGAGTTTCGCTTCGGCGTCATCTTATATCAATAACCGTACGCAGCGTGTAGAGGTTCGGGATATGCGGATGAATTTCGGTGTTCAGTATACACATCCTCTGAGTGCAGAGGAGAGTTTGACTTTCGGTGCGACTTATTCGCCGAAGAATAGTTTAAATGCCAAAACGTATGATGGGTTGACAAGGATGAGCAGTAGTAACGAGATTATAGAGTCTTCTATCGATACGATTACCGGTGTCGCTTACGATTTGCCGAATACCTTCGGTTTTGGTGTTTCCTATATGAAGTATAATAAGTTGACCATAGCTGCCGATTTTCAGTATGAAGATTGGGGCGATTCGCAATATAGAGGTGAAAGCGGAAATTTCCAGAATCGGAAACGTATTGCAGTAGGTGCTGAATACCTTCCGGATGACCGGGATAAGAATTATTTCAAGCAGATAAGATATCGTGTCGGTTTTCATTATAACAATTCTTATGTGAAAACCAACCGCAATGCAGAGAATAATTATAAAGGTTACGGATATAATGAATATGGGGTCAGTGTCGGTTTGGGATTACCGGTGATGGATTACCGTTCGTTGGTCAATGTAGCTTTTGAATATGTCAAGGTAAAGCCGGGGCACGTCTCATTGATTGATGAACAGTATTTCCGGGTTACGCTGAATTATACGTTCAATGAACGTTGGTTCTATAAGTTTAGATTGAATTAATGAATCAGTTAACTTTAATAGAAGATAATAAATATGAAGATCAAAGTTTTACTATTAGCTCTTGGCTGTACAATGGGAACATTGGGAGCTTACGCGCAGAAAGGCGTAGACAACGGAACACGATTTGGTTCTGGAGAAGATAGCGTTCGTTGTATCACAAACATCAGTTTGTTTGTGCCTTACGCTAAAGGCGGAAATTATAAAGACGCCCAGGAATTTTGGAAGATCGCCTATACTGAATGTCCGGCTTCTACAAAAGATCTTTATTTGTATGGTGTACGTATTGTCGCTTGGCAGATTGAGAATGAGAAAGATCCTGCAAAAAAGGCTCAGTTGCTAGATGATTTGATGGCGGTTTATGACAACCGTGTGAAGTATTTCGGTAATGACAAGAAATACGGTAAAGATTGGATCGTGGCTAATAAGGCCGAAGATTATGTGAAGTATGCAGGTGACAAACTGGATGCTGATAAGATGTATGGCTGGTTGAAAGAGGTCATTGATGAGACAGGCAACAAATGCGAAGTGAAAGCTACTTCTTATTTGATGTTTGCTTCTTTGAAGAAATTGCAGGCTGATCCGAATTTCAAAGATCAGTATATCCAGGATTATTTGAAGTGTGCCGAGATCATTGATTCTCAGATTCAAGCTGCTACTGCCGCTAACAATCAAAAAGAATTGAAGACTTTGCAGGCATATCAGTCGAATGTGGAATCTAACTTCGCCAATAGTGGTGCAGCTGATTGCGAAACATTAGCGAATGTATATGGTCCGAAACTGGATGAGAATAAAGATAACCTGCCGTTCTTGAAGCAGACTATCGCTTTGTTGAGAAAGTCTCGTTGCCAGGAATTGGAGGTCTATTTTAAGGCTTCTGAGTATGCTCATGCTATCGAACCGACTGCTGAGTCAGCTGTAGGTTTGGCTAAACAGGCTGTAAAGAAGAAAGATTATGATACAGCTATCAAACGCTTTGAAGAGGCTATCGGTCTGGAAACAGATGCCAATACAAAGGCTGAAAACTATTATATGATGGCGTTGCTGGAGTATGAGCAGAACAAGTATTCAAAGGCTCGTGAAGATTGCCGGAAAGCAGCTGAATTGAATCCGAATTATGGTGCTCCTTATATGTTGATCGGTAACATGTATGCTTCAACGGCTAAGTCTGTTTATCCGAGCGACCCGGTTCTGATGAGAGCTGTATATTATGCTGCTATCGATAAGTTCTTAAAAGCAAAACAAGTTGATCCGAGTTGTGAGGAAGAGGCTAATAAGCTGATCGGTTCTTATGCGGCACACCTGCCTTCTACAGAAGAGGTCTTTATGCATCCGGATTTGGAAAAAGGCAAACCATTTACTATTGGCGGCTGGATCGGCGAGACGATTACGGTTAGATAATTGTATGGTATGATTCAACGTTTTCGAGGTAAAACGGATATACTGAGCATAACAACTACAACGTCTGTAGTTGTTATGCTTCTTTTGTTTTCAGTTGTTCTATTTTCCTGCAAGCCGGAGGTCAAGGAGGTGGTAGAAGTATCTTCAGACCCGGAGAAAAGCTATACGATGAAAGCAACGCAAGTGAATACGTTGATTTCAGATTCTGGTATTACTCGGTATAGAGTAAAAGCCAAAGAGTGGCTGGTGTTTGGAAATGCGAAAGAACCTCATTCTTATTTTCCGGAAGGTATCTATGTGGAGAAGTTTGACACGACTTTTCATACAGAGGCGAGTATCAAGGCCGATACAGCCTATTATTTTGATAAAAAAGGGTTGTGGCGATTGATTGGAAATGTTGAAGTGGAAAGTTTGCAGGGGGAGCGCTTTAATACTTCTGAATTGTTTTGGGATCAGAAAGCTGAAAAGGTCTATTCAGACAAGTATATTCGGATACAGCAAAAAGAACAGATTATTACAGGGATAGGTTTTGAGTCGAATCAAAATATGACGCGCTATCGCATATTTAATTCGCAAGGAGAATTTCCGGTTGAGGAAGAGGCTACTCCTCAGACTTCTGCGGATAGTGTGAAAGCGGAGAATAGGATGATGGTGGATAGTTTGAAAAAGGAATAAGTGAGCAATTTAGTAAACATAGCCGTACCATTACTTTTTGTCGCATTCTTTTCAGGGATGGAGAGTGCTTTCTTGTCGGCCAATAAGCTGCGTTATGAATTGGACAAGAAGGATAAGAGTCTGACGAGCCGTATCCTGGATTTCTTTTTCCAGAATCCGGAGGCTTTTGTTTCAACTATGCTGGTTGGCAATTGCATGGCGCTGGTTGTCTATGGCTTGCAGGTAGCTGGCGTAGCGGGTGATTGGATTGCCCGATGGGTGGAGCAACAGTTGTTTGTCTTAATGCTGACCTCTTTGTCGGCTACGTTCTTGTTGCTTTTTGCGGGTGTATATCTTCCGCAGATTGTATTTCGGTTAAACCCTAATTTGTCATTGCGGTTATTTGCCGTTCCTTTATACCTTATATATATATTCTTATATCCGGTTTCGAAATTGTTGTCTTTACTTTCTTTTGTGATTTTACGGTTGGTTGGAGTAAAGAATCTGAATGTCGCGAAAGTCTATACTTTGGGTAAAATGGATTTGAATGATTTCATTCAGCAAAGTATTGACGGGGCTGCGGATAAGTCGGACATGGATACAGAGGTGAAGATGTTTCAAAACGCTTTGGACTTCTCGAATGTGCGTTTGCGTGATTGCATGATTCCGCGAACCGAGATTGTGGCGTGTGATAAAACGGCTTCTATGGATGAACTTCGGGCTCGTTTTATGGAAACTGGATTATCCAAAATCTTAGTTTATGATGAAAATATAGACAATATTATCGGTTATATTCATTCATCCGAATTATTCAATCATCCGGTAGATTGGACAACAAGAATCCGGAAAGTACCGATTGTGCCGGAGGCTATGGCTGCCAATAAACTAATGCGTGATTTGATGCAGGAAAAGAAGAGTCTGGCGGTTGTAGTGGATGAATTTGGAGGAATTACCGGTATTGTTACCTTAGAGGATCTGGTCGAAGAGATATTCGGTGAGATTGAAGATGAGCATGATGTGAAAACCAGGATAGTTAAAAAGATAACAGATGATGAGTATTTGGTTTCCGGCCGGACAGAGATCGATGCATTGAATGAAATGTTTGGTCTGGATTTGCCGGAGTCGGACGATTATCTCACGGTTGCCGGACTTATTTTACATGTATATCAGAAGTTTCCCAAACTGAATGAGTCGGTTGTTTACGGGAAATATTCGTTCAAAATAGTTAAAGCAACAGCAACAAAAATAGAACTAGTACGCATGAAAATAAGAGAAGAATGAAAAAAAAGCTTGAAAATGATGTTCCTCTTTCTTTTTTTCGTATCTTCGTGCGCTAAAATAGGAAAAATATAAACTTTAAAAATAAAAAACGATAAATGGCTACGCTGGAAAAAATTAGAAGCAAAGCAGGATTGCTGGTTCTCGTGGTGGGAGTGGCTTTGTTCGCTTTTATCATCGGAGACTTTTTGAACTCTGGTTCAACTTATTTCAGACAATCGCAAGAACGTATTGCTGAAGTAGATGGTGAAGTTATTAATATTCATGATTATCAGGCGCGCATCGATGAGATGACAGAAATGTACAAGATGCAGACCGGACAAACAAGCTTCCCGGATGAGACTATGGCGCAAATCCGGCAGAATGTGTTTGATATGATGGTGGAAGACATCGTATTGGGTGAAGCTACGGAAGAAATAGGTATAGAAGTCAGCCCTGAAGAATTGTTTGATATGGTGCAGGGTGAGAATATTTCTCCGTTGATTCAGCAGATGCCGATGTTCGCGAATCCTCAGACAGGTGTATTTGACCGCAATGCTTTATTGAACTTTTTGAAAGCAATTGACAATGATAATATCGCAAGTATGCCTGTTGAGCAGCAGGATCAACTTATCAAGGCCCGTAACTTTTGGTTGTTTTGGGAAAAGAATATCAAACGTCAACGCTTAGAGCAGAAATATACAACGTTGCTGACTAAGGCTATCAGCGCGAACAAGCTGGATGCAAAAGAATCGTTTGATGAGAATGCCAAGAGCGCGGATATTGCTTATGCTATGCAGTCTTACTCAACTATTCCGGATTCTACCATTCAGGTAAGCAAGGGTGAAATTGAAAAACTGTACAATCAGCGTAAGGAGCTGTTCAAGCAAAAAGAAACGAAAGTTGTAAAATATATCTCGGTGGATATCCGTCCGAGTCAGGAGGATTACAACAACGCACAGAAAGACATCGAATCTCTGAAAGAAGAGTTCTCTGCGAAGGAAAATGTAGCAGATTTGGTAAACGAAAATTCAGAGGTGCCTTATGTGGATGCTTTCTTTACAGAGAAATCTTTTGATCCGGAATTGAAGCAATTCGCTACGACAGCTGCTGTAGGGGATGTGTACGGACCGGCTTTTGAGAACGACCGTTACAGAATGTTCAAACTGATTGCTAAGACATCGGCTCCGGATTCAGTAAAGGTAAGCCACATTATGTTAGTGGGTAGTACTGAAGCTGAAACGGCTGCCTTGGCTGATAGCTTGATGGGTGTTCTGAAGAATGGTGGTGATTTTGCCGAATTGGCTAAACAGTATTCTGCTGACCAAGCCAAGGAAAGAGGCGGTGAATTGGGCTGGTTTACGGAGGTAACTGCTCTGAGAGGGGTGAATGAAGATTTCAAGAATGCCATTTTCTCAACACCGATTAACGAGATTGCTGTTGTGAAGTCTATGTATGGTACACATTTGGTGAAGGTTACAGAAAAGACAGCCAATGTTACAAAATATAAGGTGGCTGACATAGACATGACTGTTACCCCAAGTTCTAAGACTTACAGTAATATCTACAATGATTTGAACCAGTTCTTGTCCAATAACCGTGATATCGCGAAATTGGATACAGCTGCTAAAAATGCAGGGTATAATTTGATCTCTAATGTATCGATTACTCCGGATAATCAAGTGCTGGGCTCAATCAAGGGCTCTCGTCCGGTTGTTCGTTGGGCATTCCAGAATGATAACGGAAGCGTTTCAGATATATTTGAATGTGACGATAAGTTTGTCATTGCCGCAGTAGAAAAAAGTATGCCGGCAGGTTATGCTCCGTTGGAACAGGTGGCTGCCGGATTGAAAGCCGAATTGGTCGCTCAAAAGAAAGGGGATAAGATTGCTGAAGAACTGGCTGCAAAGAATCTGACAACGGTTGATGCGTATGCACAGGCTATGAATTCATCCGTTGACAGTGTGAAGTTTATTTCTTTTGGTACACGTCGGATTTCAGGTATTGGCGTAGAGCCTAAGCTGAACGCAGCAGTGTCTTTGGCGCAGGTAGATCAGGTAAGTGCTCCTGTAAAAGGAAATAACGGGGTATATGTATTTAAAGTATATGCCGAGAATAAGGACAGCAAAGAGTACAACGAAGAGAATGCCGTACGTGCTTGGGATGCTAATAATACCTACCGTATCTCATTCCAGGCTATCCGCTCTTTGATTGATAAGGCTGATATTGAAGATAACCGTATTCGTTTCTATTAATGGAGCGTTGAAACTTATATTGAAAGAATATGAAAGAAGCCGGAGTTTTTAGGATTCCGGCTTTTTTGTTTCGTGATTTTTTGTTCTCGTAAGACGTTGTCTTTTTGGGAAAAGCTATGGGGGGATAGGTCTGTATGAATTTTTCTGATGCAGGCAATGCGTTTTCGGCTTGTAATAACGCGGCAGTCTTTGTAATTTTGCAGCCGAAAAATCAAGTGTAAGAAGAAATATGGCAGATTACAAAGAGATGAATGAGCAGGAGGTGCTGTTGTTGAGACGGAAACTGGATTTGTTGTTGAGAACAGGGAAGTTGCTGGTTGAGAGTGCGGCGGATACAAACCGGGTAGACCGGAACATGAAACGGGTCGCTGCTTTTTTAGGAATTCCGGAAGATAAGCTTCATCTGGATATCCGTTGGTCAATGATTATGGTGAATGTAAGTGATGAGGCTCATTCGTTTTCCAAGTTCCAGAAATGTGAGAAGCATGGGGTGAATATGACAACAATTACGGAAATCAGTAAATTGTCGTGGAGGGCTATTGAACAAGATTATTCGTTGGATCGGTATGAGGAAGAATTAGAGAGAATATCCAGTCAGCCACGTAACTACCGACCTTATATAGTGGCTATCGGTGCAGGATTTGCCTGCGGCGGATTTTGTAAATTGTTTGGCGGAGATTGGATTGCCTTTTTGTTTGCTTCGATTTGTGCTTTTGCCGGATTCCGGATTCGTGCCCGTTGCATGGAGTTTGGTATCAATGCCTATATGAGTATGGCGATTGCCGCTTTTCTGGCCACGTGCATGGCTTATCTGACGTCATTGACGAATTATTCGTCTACCCCCTATCATCCGTTATTGGCTTGTGCGCTTTTTATTGTTCCGGGTGTTCCGCTGATTAATTTTGTGGATGATATGTTGGATAACTTTTTGCTGGTGGGCATAACCCGGGCAGCGAATACGGTGATGATGATTTGTGCCATGGCCTTCGGAATAGCGTTTGCCCTACGTCTTTTTGTAATGAACGATGTGACAATCGACCATAAATTCAGTGAGCTGAGCATGGTGCCGCATGATCCTTATTATGTCTATGCAGTAGCAGCGGCTATTTCGGCGATGGGATTCTCCATGATATTCAATATCCAGCGCCGTTTGCTTTGGGTTGTTGCTTTGGGAGGAATTCTGGCTGTATGTACACGAAATTTTGTGAACTTCGAATTGGGCTATGGGCCGGTAGTTGGTTCTTTTATGGGAAGTTTTGTGGTCAGTCTGATTGCGGTAAAAGCCGTGTACTGGTTTGATGTGCCGAATCACGTATTGACGATACCTTCTGTTATACCGATGATACCGGGTGTACTGATGTATCGTTCTTTGTTGGCATTTATCAATATGCACGGTGTAGTCGGAGAGGTGACACATGCTTTTTATAATGGTATCAATTCGGCTTTAATTATATTCTGTATTTCGTTGGGTGTAGCTGTACCGAATATTTTTGCCCGGCGTTATATAGCCAAAGATCGCCACCGGCTTCTAGAACAGGAATTGCAGAAGCGTCGTGAGCGTGGTAAGTTTATAGAATGGTAGTCAGAAGAGGTTGTATGTTTTTAAGTTTATGGGTTTAGAGAATTTATTCGTCAATTAAAAAATTGAAAACATACAGACTCAAAAACTGGAGAAAAATATGGAACAACATTCACAAAACATTAACAAGGTCATTGTACGTCCGTTGCAAATGGCCGATTACAAGCAATTGGCTCAGTCGTTCAGACGGGTTTATTCCGATGGTTCGGATGTTTTTTGGACACGTGAACAGATTGAAAAGTTACTGACAATCTTTCCGGAAGGGCAAGTTGTGACGGTAGTAGACAACAAGATCGTAGGTTGTGCGTTGTCTATTATCGTGGATTATGACCGTGTAAAGAACGACCATACGTATGCCGATGTTACCGGTAATGAAACGTTTAACACCCACAATCCTAAGGGGAATATTTTGTATGGCATTGAAGTGTTTGTGCATCCGGAATATCGGGGGTTGCGCTTGGCGCGTCGTATGTATGAGTACCGTAAGGAACTTTGTGAAAGCCTGAATCTGAAGGCAATTATGTTTGGAGGACGTATTCCGAATTATCATAAATATGCTGACCAGATGCGCCCGAAAGAATATATTGATAAGGTGCGTAAGAAAGAGATTTTTGACCCGGTATTGACCTTCCAGCTTTCAAATGATTTTCACGTGCGTAAGGTGATGACCAATTACCTTCCGAACGATGAGGAGTCCAAGCATTATGCGACTTTGTTGCAATGGGATAATATTTATTATCAACCGAAACCGGAAGTGATAGCCTCGAAAACCACGGTACGTGTCGGACTGGTACAATGGCAGATGCGCCCTTATAAGAGTATCAAAGATGTATTCGAACAAGTAGAGTTCTTTGTGGATGCTGTGTCCGATTATAAGAGCGATTTCGTGTTGTTCCCGGAATATTTCAATGCTCCGTTGATGGCGAAATTTAATGACAAGAGCGAATCGGAAGCCATCCGTGAGCTGGCTCAATATACGGATGAGATTCGCCGACGTTTCATTGACCTGGCCATCAGTTATAATATCAATATCATTACCGGAAGTATGCCGCAATTGCGGGAGGATGGCCTTTACAATGTTGGTTTCCTTTGTCGCCGAGATGGCTCGTATGAAACGTATGAGAAAATCCATATTACACCGGATGAGGCGAAAAGCTGGGGACTTTCCGGTGGAAAACGGGTTCAAACATTTGAAACGGATTGTGCTAAGATAGGTATTTTAATCTGTTATGATGTGGAATTTCCGGAACTTTCCCGTATCATGGCCGACCAGGGCATGCAGATCTTGTTTGTGCCTTATCTGACGGATACCCAAAATGCCTATTCGCGTGTGAAAGTATGTGCTCATGCACGTGCTATCGAGAATGAATGTTTTGTGGTGATAGCCGGAAGTGTAGGTAACTTACCGCGTGTACATAATATGGATATACAATATGCTCAGTCCGGTGTGTTTACTCCTTGTGATTTTGCTTTCCCGACAGATGGCATGCGTGCCGAGGCTACTCCGAATACGGAGATGATTTTGGTGTCGGACGTAGACCTTGACCTGTTGAACGAATTGCATACGTATGGTAGTGTCCGTAATTTGAAAGATCGTCGGCATGACTTATACGAGGTTCGTTTGAAAAAAAATAAATAAGTCATGGCAAAAGCAAAGACAGTGTATGTTTGCTCTAATTGCGGGGCGGATTCTCCGAAATGGCTTGGCAAATGTCCGAATTGCGGAGAATGGAATACCTATGTAGAGGAGGTCGTGACTCGTGAGACATCTTCATCCAAGCGTGTAGCTGTGCCGGGGGGAGCAATCGGTGATCGGGTTCGTCCGGTATTATTGCGGGACGTGACGACAGAGCGGGAAGAACGGATTGACCTGCACGATGCGGAGCTGAACCGTGTCTTGGGAGGTGGATTGGTGCGTGGCTCGTTGGTCTTGATTGGTGGAGAGCCGGGTATCGGAAAGTCTACGTTGGTATTGCAGACTGTCTTGAAGTTGGAACAGCTTAAGGTGCTATATGTGTCTGGTGAGGAGAGCCTGCATCAGCTCAAGATGCGTGCGGACAGACTTAGCCCGCAAAATCAGCATTGCCTGATTTTATGCGAAACGAATCTGGAGAAGATTTTTGCAGAAGCCGATCATGTACGTCCGGATTTATTGGTCATTGATTCTATTCAGACAATTTTTACCGAGGTGGTTGAGTCTTCTCCCGGAAGCGTTTCTCAGGTACGTGAATGTAGCGCGGCCATATTAAAGTATGCCAAGGAGAGTGGTACTGCGGTTATGCTGATCGGACATATCAATAAAGAAGGGAGCATAGCCGGTCCGAAAGTCTTGGAGCATATTGTGGATACGGTGCTGCAATTTGAAGGGGATCAACATTATATGTATCGTATTCTTCGTAGCATCAAAAATCGTTTTGGTAGTACAGCGGAATTAGGCATTTATGAGATGCGCCAGGAAGGGTTGCGCGAGGTAAGCAATCCGTCTGAGTTATTGCTTACGCAAAATCATGAAGGATTGAGCGGAGTGACGATTGCGGCAGCTATTGAGGGCATTCGTCCTTTCTTGATTGAAACGCAGGCTTTGGTCAGTTCGGCTGTTTATGGTACACCTCAGCGCAGCGCGACCGGTTTTGATATCCGTCGCATGAATATGTTGCTTGCTGTCTTGGAAAAGCGTGCCGGTTTTAAGCTTGTACAAAAAGATGTGTTCCTGAATATAGCCGGTGGGTTACGGGTGAATGATCCGGCAATCGACTTGGCGGTAATCAGCGCTGTCCTATCTTCTAATTTGGACATTAGCATCGAGCCGGGTGTTTGTATGGCGGGTGAAGTGGGATTATCCGGAGAGATCCGCCCCGTCAATCGGATAGAGCAACGTATTCTTGAAGCCGAAAAATTAGGCTTTTCCCGTATTCTGATTCCCCATAATAATTTGAAAGGGTTTGATACCTCGAAATGTAGGATTCAGATTGTTCAGGTTCGTAAAGTGGAAGAGGCTTTTCGACAACTTTTTGGGTGATGCCCGGAGCTTATTTTCTCTGCTGTATACGTATCTGTCTTTTCTTGGCTTTTGCATAATCGGGCGGATTTGATTACTTTTGTCCAAATCCTATTCGGGAAATAGAAATACATTATTTTTTGTTGGGCGTGAATAAGAAAATAAATAGAATATGCGGAAAAATAAGGTGGATATTATAACGTTGGGGTGCTCGAAGAACCTTGTGGATTCGGAACAACTGATGCGTCAATTCAAGGCGAATGGCTATCAGGTGGAGCATGACCCGCATAAAATCAATGGTGAGATAGTCGTGGTCAATACATGCGGATTTATCGGTGATGCGCAGGAAGAGTCCATCGAGATGATTCTGGAGCTGGGCCAGGCCAAGAAGCAGGGTAAGATAGGCAAGCTGTTTGTAATGGGATGCCTTTCGGAACGTTTCATGAATGACCTGATGCAAGAGCTTCCGGAGGTGGACCATTTTTATGGGAAATTCAATTGGAAGGAATTGATTTCTGACTTGGGAAAGGCTTACCATGAAGAATTGGCACACGATCGGGTGCTGACTACCCCGAAGCATTATGCCTATCTTAAGATTGGCGAAGGATGTAACCGCACCTGCTCATATTGTTCTATTCCGTTGATTACAGGCGCTTATCAGTCCAGGTCTATGGAGGATCTGGTAGAAGAGGTGAAACTGCTGGTGAGCCGAGGTGTCAAGGAGTTCCAGTTGATCGCTCAGGATTTGACCTATTACGGTTTGGATCTTTATAAACGAATGGCACTTCCGGAGCTGGTAGAGCGGATTTCGGATGTGAAAGGGGTAGAATGGATCCGCCTGCATTATGGCTACCCGGCGCATTTCCCCATGGATCTGCTCCGTGTCATGCGCGAACGTGAGAATGTGTGTAAGTATATGGATATAGCCCTCCAGCATATCAGTGATAACATGCTGAAACTGATGCGCCGGAACATTACGAAAGCTCAGACCTACGAATTGATGCAACGGATGCGAGAAGAGGTGCCCGGCATTCATTTGCGGACTACCTTGATGGTGGGACATCCTGGTGAGACGGAGGCCGATTTTGAGGAGTTATTGGAATTTGTACGGAAGGTGCGCTTTGAGCGGATGGGGGCGTTCGCGTATAGCCACGAGAGCGGTACGTATGCATACCAGCATTATGAGGACAGTATTCCTGAAGAGACAAAGCAGGAGCGTTTGGATATCCTGATGCGGGCGCAGGAACGTATCTCGTTGGCGGCTAATACCTCGAAGATAGACAAGACTTTTAAGGTTATTTTGGATCGTGAGGAGGAGGATTTCTACATCGGGCGTACGGAATACGATTCACCGGAAGTTGACCCCGAAGTTTTGATCAGTAAAGATAAAGTGCTTAAACCGAGCCATTTTTATGAAGTGCTGATTGAAGATGCACAGCCTTTTGAGCTTTATGGCCGGGTTTTGTAAATTCAGCCTTAAAAAAGTTGTGGGTTTACCCAAAAATGATTAATATAGCAACCGATATCGAAAAACGCTCTTCCATGAAAAGTAAAGAAGTCATATCAGCCCTTTCCGGGCGCATGAACTGGACCTCAAAAGAGGTGACAGAGATGCTTTCCGCCTTAGGTTCGGCCATCGGGACGAAGCTGATGGAGGGGGATTCGGTCTATTTGGCTTCGTTCGGACAATTTGAGGTGCGGAAGAAAATGGAACGGATTTCCGTGAATCCGGTTAATGGAAAGAGATACCTGGTTCCGCCTAAACTGGTTCCGGTATTTAAGCCGGGAGTAACGGTGAAGAACCGGCTAAAGAAATTGGAAGAAAATGAATAAACGACTGACATTACAGGACTTGGCTGTTATATTGGCCGAGCAGACCGGCAAGGAGGTGCAAGAGGCTGAGCGTTTCTTGCAGACATTTGTTGCGGTCGTAACGGAGGGCGTTTATACCGATAAGCTGGTTAAAGTAAAGGGACTGGGAACATTCAAAATTATCCGTGTAGAAGAACGGGAGAGTGTCTCGGTCAATTCCGGTGAGCGTTTTCTGATCCCGGCACATTATAAGTTTACCTTTGTACCGGACAAAGACTTGAAAGAGTTGGTCAACAAACCTTTTTCTTGGTTTGAAACTACGGAACTGAATGCCGGTGTGACTTTTTCTGATTTGAATGCCTCTTCTGAACCGGAGGATATAGAGGGGGTATCGGATGAATCGGTAGAAGAGGTCCTGCCGGATTTGCCTCCGGTAGAGAAAGAACCTGAGCAGGAAAACGTGGAAATGAAACCGGATGTTCCTGTAGAACCTGAGGAGATAAGGGAGGACAAAACAGAGAAACCGGTGCCGGAAATGCCGGTCCAGCTTCCCTTGGTAAAGGATGATTCCCGGAAATGGCGGATATTGGTGGCTTGCCTGGTAGCGATAATTGTGGCAGGTATTGCCTATATCGCTTATTTGAGTGAATGGTTCGTGAAGGATAATCCGGTACGTTTGGCCCCGGACGGATCGGTTCATGTAGAAAGAGAGCCGGTGGCTCTTGTGGATACTCCCCGGATGGTTCAAGATTCAGGGAAAGTAGTACCCGTGGATACACTTCCGCCGGAAGACGTAAAACCGGATCCGTTGGAGGATTTGGCCGTGACTCAGATTAAATCGGGCGACAGACTGACCTCTATATCGTTGAAGTATTATGGACACAAATTCTTCTGGGTATATATATATAAGTATAATGACGCGGTCATAGTCGACCCGAATAACATACCGATAGGGACGGAAATACGTATTCCGGCACCGGCCCGGTATGGGATAAATGCAAAAGATCGTGCCTCTATAGACAAAGCTGCGGCTTTACAGACCGAAATTTTATCCGAAGGGGACAGGAAAGGTGACAAATAGGAGTGGAGAATAGTGAATTTTTTTGCGGCCAAGAACTAAAAACTCATAAACTGGAAACTCATAAACTTAAAGAGTATGATTCTGATGGCTGAATTAGTATTATTTAACTGCAAAAGTAGGAAATACGTATTTAACATTTCTAATTTTGTGCAGCTTAAAAAAAAGTGATTGAAAAACAAACAGAGAATATAGTATAATTATGAGTCAGACGGTTGATATTCGTGAATTGAATGAACGAATTGAAAGTAAAAGCTCATTCGTAAATATGATTACGATGGGCATGGATCAGGTGATTGTTGGTCAGAAACATCTTGTTGAGTCATTGTTGATTGGTTTACTCTCAGACGGACATATCTTGCTGGAAGGTGTACCGGGTTTGGCAAAGACATTGGCCATTAAGACCCTTTCTTCCCTGATTGATGCAAAATATAGTCGAATCCAGTTCACTCCGGATTTGCTTCCGGCCGATGTTATCGGTACGATGATTTATAGTCAGAAAAGCGAAGAGTTTCAGGTAAAACAGGGACCTATCTTCGCTAATTTTGTGTTGGCCGATGAAATTAACCGTGCTCCGGCAAAAGTACAGAGTGCCTTATTGGAGGCCATGCAGGAACGCCAGGTGACTATCGGTGAGCAGACCTATAAACTGCCGGAACCTTTTTTGGTAATGGCTACTCAGAACCCGGTAGAGCAGGAGGGAACCTATCCGCTTCCGGAAGCGCAGGTAGACCGTTTCATGCTGAAGGTGATTATCTCTTATCCGAAGAAAGAGGAAGAAAAACTGATTATCCGTCAGAATATATCCGGCGTGAAACCGGATATCAAACCTATCCTTTCCAAAGAGGAAATCCTGGAAGCACGAAAGGTGGTCCGTGAGGTTTATTTGGATGAAAAGATAGAACGTTATATCGTGGATATTGTATTTGCGACCCGTTTCCCGCAAGAACATGGCCTGCCGAACTTGGCGAACATGATCTCATTCGGAGCTTCTCCGCGTGCATCTATCAGTTTGGCATCTGCAGCTCGTGCTTACGCATTCATCAAGCGTAGAGGGTATGTGATTCCGGAAGATATACGTGCTGTTTGTCATGATGTGATGCGCCACCGTATCGGACTGAGTTACGAAGCGGAAGCAAACAATCTGACTACAGAAGAGGTAATCAGTGAAATCTTGAATAAAGTAGAAGTACCTTGATAAATTGAAAGTTGAAAATTGAAAATTATGTTTTTAATTTTTGGTTTTTGATTTTTAATTGAATAGCATGATGGAAACAAGTGAATTGTTGAAAAAGGTTCGTCGGATAGAAATCAAGACGCGTGGACTTTCCCGGAATATTTTTGCCGGACAGTATCATTCTGCCTTTAAAGGGAGGGGTATGGCGTTCAGTGAAGTGCGCGAGTATCAGTATGGCGATGATATCCGGGACATTGATTGGAATGTAACGGCTCGTTATGTCCGTCCTTATGTCAAGGTGTTTGAGGAGGAACGCGAACTGACCGTGATGCTGCTGATTGATGTTTCCGGAAGCCGTGATTTCGGTACTGTCAATGTGATGAAAAAGGAAATCATTACGGAGATTGCGGCTACACTGGCCTTTTCGGCGATACAGAATAATGATAAGATCGGTGTCATTTTCTTTTCGGACAAGGTAGAGAAATTTATTCCTCCTCAGAAAGGGAAAAAGCATATTTTGTATGTAATCCGGGAACTGATCGATTTTCATCCGGAGGATAAACGAACGGACATCAGCCAGGTGTTGAAGTATCTGACGAATGCCATTAAAAAGCGCTGTACGGCGTTCCTGATATCCGACTTTATCAATAAGGATAGTTTCAAAGATGCGTTGACTGTTGCTAACCGGAAACATGACATGGTGGCGATTCAGGTTTATGACCAGCGCGAAACGGAACTTCCGGCTGTCGGCTTGATGAAGGTCCGGGATGCGGAAACCGGAAAGGAGCAATGGATAGACACCTCGTCTGCCCGTGTGCGTGAAGCGTATAAGGACTGGTGGAACAAAAGGCAGGAAGCTATGGACACTACATTCAAGAAGTGTCGGGTGGATTCGGTCTCGATCAGTACAGGTGATGATTATGTGAAGTCTTTGATGACTCTTTTCGATAAACGTAATTAGGATTATGAATTTGTTGAAGAATATATTCCTTTGGATAGTCGTTTGGGGGATAAGCGGGACAGCGTATGCGCAGCAGACCCTCATTGATGTGACGATCGATTCGGCAGCTATCCTTATAGGAGAACAGACGAAGCTGCATCTTACGGTAACGGCGGATAAAGACCGTCCGGTCCAGCTGCTGCTTCCGGCCGACACACTGATGCGGGGGGTGGAAGTGCTGGATATATCCCGTCCAGATTCTTCGTTGATCGAGAATGACCGTCTGGTGATAAAGCAGGATTTGCTGATTACATCGTTTGACTCGGCGTTGTATCTGTTACCTCCGTTGAAAGTGGTTGATGGCCCGGATACCGTGTCATCTAACCAGGTCGCTTTAAAGGTATCGACCATTCCTGTCAATGCGGATAAGCCGGAAGAATTCAATGATATAAAAGAGGTCTGGAAGCCTCCGTTTGTATGGGCTGATTATTATCCGATTATTTACGGGGTATTGTTAGGCTTGTTCTTGTTGTGTGTGATTATTTATATCATCAAGCGCTTGAAGAACCGGAAATCATTATTGCCGTTCGCAGAACCGGATGTCCCGAAGCTTCCTCCTTACGAACAGGCTATCAAGGAGTTGGACGAGCTGAAAGGACAGAAGCTTTGGCAGCAAGGCCTGAATAAAGAATATTATACGGCATTGACCGAGACGTTGCGCCGGTATATTGATGAGCGGTTCGGGGTAAATGCTATGGAGCTGACCTCTTCCGAAATTCTGGATTTGTTGCGTAGCGTTCCGGAAGTGAAGTCTGTATATGATAAGTTGCAGCAAATATTGCAGCTTGCCGACTTTGTGAAGTTTGCCAAGATTCATCCGCTACCCAATGAGAATGATTTGAGTTTGGTGAATGCTTATCTGTTTGTCAATGCGACCAAGCCGGTCGAGGTGGTTCCGGAAAGTACGGAAACGGCAGATGAGGAGAGTACAAATGATGCTAAAAAGAAAGAATAAGGGGGAATAAAGATGGTATTTGCGAATCCTACCTATTTATATTTGTTATTGCTGCTTATCCCGATGATCGGGTGGTATATCTATAAACTGCGCAAGAGCCAGGCCAGTTTGCAGGTCTCTTCAACAGAGGCTTTCGAGGTGGCAGGGGCTGTATCGTGGAAGGTGTATTTGCGGCATGTGCCTTTTGTTTTGCGGACATTGGCTATAGCCCTGCTGATTGTAGTCTTGGCCCGTCCGCAATCTACCGATAGCTGGCAGAACTCTACAACGGAAGGTATTGACATTGTGATGGCAATGGATATTTCAACCAGTATGTTGGCCGAAGATTTGAAGCCTAACCGTTTGGAGGCGGCTAAAGATGTGGCAGCATCTTTCATAAATGGTCGTCAGAACGATAATATCGGTCTGGTGGTGTTTGCAGCAGAAAGTTTTACGCAATGTCCGTTGACGATTGATCATGGGGTGCTGCTGAACCTTTTTAAGGATATTCAACCCGGAATTATTCAGGATGGAACAGCTATCGGATTGGGACTGGCCAATGCGGTCAGCCGAATCAAAGATAGCCAGGCAAAGTCGAAAGTCATTATCTTGTTGACAGACGGTGTGAATAATACGGGAGAGATAGCTCCGGTAACAGCCGCTGAGATTGCCAAGACATTCGGTATCCGTGTGTACACGATCGGTGTCGGTACGCAGGGAGAGGCACCCTATCCGATACCGACCGCATTCGGTATTCAGTACCAGAATGTTCCGGTCGAAATAGACGAGCAGGTGCTGAAGCAGATCGCTTCGACAACCGGAGGGCAATATTTCCGTGCTACGGATAATGCCAGTTTGAAGGAAATCTATTCGGAAATCGACCAGATGGAGAAAACTAAAATCAGTGTACAAGAGTTTAGCAAGAAACAGGAAGAGTATAAGAATTGGGCACTGATTGTGTTTGCTTTGTTGTTGGTTGAGGTGTTGTTGAGAAATACATTATTGAGAAATATTCCATAAAAATAGAAAGATATGTTTCGTTTTGCACATCCGGAATTTTTATATTTGCTTTTCATCCTTCCCGTTTTGGTCGTGTTTTATATTTATGCTATCGTCTGGAAACGCAGGGCGGTGAAGCGATATGGTAATCCGGAATTATTGAAAGAGCTGATGCCTGATGTCTCCCTCAAACGCCAGCATTTAAAATTCTGGTTGGCATGGGGAGCTATTGCCGCGATGATTTTCGTGATTGCCGGTCCGCAGTTTGGTACGAAATTGGAAACCGTAAAGCGGCAAGGTGTGGAGATTATGGTTTGTTTGGATATCTCCAATTCGATGTTGGCGGAGGATATGGCACCGAACCGTTTGGATAAGGCTAAGCAAATGCTGGCACGGCTGACTGACGGTTTCAAGAATGATAAAGTCGGGTTGATTGTTTTTGCGGGAGATGCTTTTACCCAGTTGCCCATCACTTCGGATTATATTTCAGCGAAGATGTTTCTTTCTTCCATTAATCCGGAAATGATTTCGACTCAGGGTACAGCTATCGGAGCGGCTATCAATCTGGCGGCCCGTTCGTTTACGCCTAATGAATCATCCGATAAGGCAATCATTGTGATAACCGATGGTGAGAATCATGAGGATGACGCTGTCGGAGCGGCTAAAGCTGCTGCAGAGAAAGGAATCCACGTGAATGTTGTCGGAATGGGAGATCCGAAAGGCGCGCCGATTCCTTTGGAAGGAGGCAATTATATGAAAGACAATGCCGGAAATGTGGTTATTACCAAGCTGAGTGAGCAGATGGCCCAAGAGATCGCGGCGGCGGGCAATGGCATGTATGTACGTGCTGACAATACCAATTCGGCTTTGAAAGCCTTACAGGAAGAGATTGAGAAGATGAATAAGACGGAAATGGATTCGAAAGTCTATTCCGAGTATGATGAGCAGTTCCAGATATTTGCTTGGATTGCTCTGTTCCTGTTGGTCGCTGATGTCTTGACGCTGGATCGGAAGAACCGTGTGTTCCGCAAGATTACTCTGTTTAAGGAACCTAACAAAGAGGACTAAAGAAATGAAACGGACGATACAAATGAAAACAATACGGATAGCAATCCTGTGTGGAGGAGCGTTGTTGGTGGGCGGAGTATTTTCGGCTTCCGCGCAAAAGGCGGAGCGGAAACAGGTACGTGAAGGAAATAGCCTTTATCAGAGCGAGAAATATACAGAGGCGGAGGTTGCTTACCGGAAAGCGCTGGACGTGAATCCGCGTTCGGTGGAAGGTACTTACAATCTGGGAAATGCGCTTTATAAGCAAAAGAAATTTCAGGAAGCAGCCGAACAATATCAATTGCTTGCCGGACAGGAGGCTAAACTGAAAGAGACACCAGAAGGGCGTACCCGATTGGCGCAGGTGTACCATAATATGGGGAATGTTTGTATGCAGGCAAAGGATTATGCTCAAAGTGTAGAGGCGTACAAGCAGTCTTTGCGGATGAATCCGAAAGATGATGAGACACGTTATAACTTGGCGTTGGCCCAGAAGCTGTTGAATGACCAGCAACAGCAGCAAGACCAGAGTCAGAATCAGCAAAATCAGGATAAGCAAGAGAATCAGGATAAACAGGATCAGCAACAACAGCAGCAGCAACCTCAGCAAGACAATCAGCAGAACAAAACGCAAGAGGAGCAGCAGCCTAATGAACAGATGAGCCAAGACAATGCGCAACAGATGTTGGATGCTTTCCTGCAAGACGAGAAAGATACACAAGAAAAAGTGAAGAAGGCACAGCAGCAGAAGCAGCAACGCCGGAAGACAGAAAAACAATGGTAAAAACAATAAAAATGCAAGTATAATGAAAAGATGTATTTTCTTACTCTTTCTATGGTTGGTCGTAAGTGGAGCGATCTATGCGGACGAGGTGACTTTCAAAGCTTCTGCACCGCAATCGGTCGTGATGGGCGAGCAGTTCAGACTTACCTACACGGTCAACGCTGAAGGAAAAGATTTAAGGGTACAGGGAATGCCGGATTTCGATGTGCTGATGGGGCCGGCTCAATCTACATCACATAGCACCAGTTATGTGAATGGAAAGGTGAGCAGTGAGACGACAATAACCTATACGTATATCCTTATGCCGAAGAAAGAGGGTACTTTCTCCATTGCTCCGGCGACTATCAAAGTGAAGAATGCCACCTATACCTCAAATGGCTTGTCTATCAAGGTGCTTCCTCCGGACAAGTCGGGTAAGACAACTGCTGAACGGGCGCAGGAGTCGTCTGCTACGATCAGTAATGATGATTTTTTTGTGCGTATGATTGTCTCTAAACGAAATGTATATGAGCAGGAGGGATTCTTGGTGACGTTCAAACTGTATGCGGCGCGTCCTTGTGGACTGACAAGCGTGAAGTTCCCGGAATTTGAGGGGTTCTTGGTTCAGGAAGTAGAGCTGCCTCAAGAGAAGCAATGGGTACAAGACCGTTACAAGGATCGCAACTATTTCACGGTTGATTTGAAGCAGTGTGTGTTGTATCCGCAGCGTTCAGGAGAACTGACGATTGGCAAAGGAACTTATGATGCGGTGATTCGTGTCTCTACACCGCAGAAAGCACGTAGTATTTTTGATGATTTCTTTGATTCCTACCGCGAAGTGCAGAAGACACTGGTTTCTCAGCCGGCGACTATTCAGGTAGAACCGTTACCTTCTGGAAAACCGGCTTCTTTCTCAGGGGCTGTCGGAAATTTTACTATGACCGCTTCTATCAGTACAGATCATGTGAAGGCCAACGAGGCAGTTACCGTGAAAGTGAATATATCGGGTAATGGAAATCTGAAGATGGTGAAGAATCCGGAGGTGAAATTTCCGAACGATTTCGATATTTATGATCCGAAGGTGGAATCAGATACCAAGACTACGGCAGCAGGTGTTTCCGGAAGCAAGCATATTGAATACATGGCGATCCCGCGTTATAATGGCGATTTCGAGATACCGGCCGTTCAGTTTTCTTACTTTGATGTCAAGTCGAAGACGTATAAGACATTAACTTCGGAAGCTTTTAAACTGCATGTAGAAAAGGGTGAAGAAGGAAGCGGTTCGGTACCGGTAGTGTCAAATTATTCCAACAAAGAACAGGTGAAGTATTTGGGACAGGATATCCGTTTCTTGAAAACGAAGGGAATTCATTTCATCAATAAGCGTGAGGAGATGTTCTTCGGAACGGCTATGTATGTGATGGCCTATATTGTTCCACTGATTCTGTTTGTCGTTTTCTTTGTGGTATATCGCAAACAAATCAAAGAAAATTCAGATTTGGCACGTGTCCGTACGAAGAAAGCGAACAAGATTGCCGTGAAGCGTCTGAAAAATGCGGGCAAGCTGATGCAGGCTAACCAGAAAGAGGCTTTTTATGAAGAGGTGCTTCGGGCTTTATGGGGCTATTTGAGTGACAAACTGAATATTCCTCCTGCCGACCTGACCAAAGATAATGTTGAGGCTGAATTGGCTAAATATGGCGTGGACGAGTCGTTGACGAAAGAATTTATGGATATTCTGAATACGTGTGAATTTGCGCGTTATGCGCCTTCTCAGGCATCGGATGCGATGGATAAGTTGTATGCAATGACGGTTGATGCTATCGGCAAGATGGAGAATACCATTAAAAAGTAAAAAGCAATGAAAAGATATATCAGACAATTTTGGCTGGCTTTGCTGATTCTATGTTTGGCATGGCCTATGATGGCGCAAGAGGCTTCTATTAAAGAGGCGGAGGTAGCTTATACAAAGGAGGATTATAAGACGGCGATTGAGCTTTACGAAGGTTTGTTGAAAAACAATGGCGAATCGGCGGCTATCTATTATAATTTGGGAAATGCTTATTACAAGAGCGGACAGATTGCTCCGGCTATCTTGAACTACGAGCGTGCTTTGATTTTAGAACCGGGGGATAAGGATATCCGTTTCAATTTGCAGTTGGCCAAATCGCGTGCCGTGGATAAAATCGAGCCGGTCGGACAGTTTTTCCTGACCAAATGGTTTGAAGGCATACGGGATATCGCAAGTGTAGATACGTGGGGCGCTACGGGGATTATCTGCTTTATCCTCTTTATGCTTTGTTTGGTCGTGTTCTTCTTTTCGAAGGTTGTTCGCTTTAAGAAGGTCGGTTTTTATTGCGCCTTGCTTTTCTTGGTGGTTGTTGTCTTTTCCAATATCTTCGGATATAGTCAGAAGAGTGCGATGAAGAATCATGCCGAAGCGATTGTGTTTGCTTCCAGTGTCACGGTAAAGAGCTCACCGGATGAAAGCGGAACCGATCTGGTTGTTTTGCACGAGGGTACGAAAGTAACGGTTAAAAGTACTTTAGGCGAATGGAGCGAGGTGGAACTGGAAGATGGCAATGTGGGCTGGATGCCGAGTAAAGAGATACAGATGATTTGATGTTAGAGCAATTGTTGACATACGAGCGTGAGCTTTTTTTGTGGTTAAACGGGTGCCATACCCCCTATTGGGATGAAGTGATGTGGCTTTATTCCGGAAAGACGGTATGGTTGCCGTTGGCCTTGTTTGTCTTGTTGACGCTGTGTTATCGGAAGGATTGGCGGGAAGTGTTGCTGGTGTTGCTGGCGATAGTACTGACCGTCACGTTATGCGACCAGTTTGCGTCCCATGTTTGCAAACCCCTGTTCACCCGTTTCCGGCCAACGTATCATCCGGATTTTATGAATGATGTCCAGACTGTTTTTGGTTATCGGGGAGGACGCTATGGATTTATATCCAGCCATGCGGCGAATGCTTTCGGATTCGCGATGTTTCTTACTTTGCTGTTCCGTAATCGGTGGCTGGGATTTACCTTATTCCTTTGGGCCACCGTCAATGCGTATAGCCGCATTTACTTGGGTGTACATTTCCTGACAGATATTATTCCCGGTATGATGGCCGGTTTGTTCTTTGGCTACATCGTGTATAAACTCTATGTTTGGGTACGTTCGCGCTGGCTTCCTGCTGCTCCTTATCCTGTTTATGGCGCCAAAAGAGCCTGGCTGATCATGGCCTCAATCGGATTAATGTGGATAATATTGTTGGTATTTCATGCTCCGTTGGTACGAATGTTAAAGGCCTAAGAGAAAAAATAGACAAAAATGAAAATAGCGTTAGATGTACATACGCATACCGTGGCGAGCGGTCATGCCTTTAGCAGCCTGCAGGAAATGGTCCATGCGGCTGCGGAGAAAGGACTGGAGATATTGGGTATAACTGAACATGCTCCGGGCATTCCAGGTTCCTGTGCGCCGATTTATTTCCGGAATTTGCATGTTGTGCCCCGGAAGATGTACGGGGTGGAGCTGATGTTGGGGGCCGAATTGAATATTCTGGATTATGACGGGACAGTCGATCTGACCGAAGAGTATTGGAAAATGCTGGATTTGCGGATAGCCGGAATTCATTCCCTTTGCTATACTCCGGGAAGCGTTGTGCAGAATACTTCAGCGATGTTGGGCGCGATACATCATCCGTATGTGCAGATAATCAGTCATCCGGGCGATGGGACTGCCGATGTGCTGTTTGAGCCGGTTGTCCTGGCGGCAAAAGAAACCCGCACGCTGCTGGAGATAAACAACAGTTCGCTGAATCCGGTGCGCCACAAAGTAAAGGCGCGCGACAATAATCTGGAAATCCTGCGTTTGTGCAAGCAGTATGAGGTGCCGGTTATCTTGGGAAGCGATGCGCATATCTCGTTCTCGATTGCCGACTACAGCCATATTTACGAACTGCTTCAGCTGACCGAATTTCCTGAAGGTTTGATTTTGAACGACAAACCGGACTTGTTTAAGCAATATCTGAAGCAAGTGGAATGAATTTTTCAACTTTTAATTTTCAATTTTCAATTTAAACATTTACCTTTATCGCCGAAAACAAGAAAGATAGAGAATGACAAATACTTGCGAAATATACAATTCATTAACATCTTTTATCGGAATATGTTTGGTAAAGGCGGATAATTGTGTAGCAAGCAAGTAAGCAAGCAAGCAAGCAAGCAAGCAAGCAAGCAAGCAAGCAAGCAAGCAAGCAAGCA
>ERZ857521.700-NODE-700-length-47385-cov-39.325607_pt1 | contig 47385 bp, 41 predicted proteins | sample MGYA00519701_ERZ857521 | MGnify/ENA primary metagenome ERZ857521 (study PRJEB31778, sample SAMEA3449346) | human gut metagenome | biome: human gut; feature: human-associated habitat; material: faeces | place: United Kingdom | collected 2010/2012 ...
CCTCTAATGAAATTAGTGATTATCTAGATTATTTTTTTAATATCGAAAAGGTGCATTAACCTCTCTGTAATGAAGCTTTAGGCGATGTATCAAAAAAACTAAAGCGTTATATTAGTTAGTGGCCGGGAGATTCAATCTAATATAATACTTTAGAGGTACTCCTGATGGGCCACAATGATAAGGGTTTAATACATACTACATGGAATTGTAAGTATCATATTGTTTTCGTCCCAAAATATAGACGTCAGATAATTTATGGGAAATACAAAGCAAGTATTGGTCAAATCTTACGGTTATTATGTGAAAGAAAAGGCGTTGAAATTCATGAAGCAGAAGCTTGCCCAGCTTACATTCACATGTTGGTGAGTATACCACCGAAACAAATTATTTCCTCATTTATGGGATATTTAAAGGGTAAAAATAGCTTAATGATATTCGATCGACACGCTATTTTAAACTATAAATATGGGAACCGCAAATTTTGGTGTCGCAGTTTTATGTTGATACGGTTGGGCGAAATCAGAAGTGACTTGAAGAATATATTCGTAATCAATTACAAGAAGACGTGATAGCAGATCAGCTCAGTCTTTTTGAGGAGTATGATCCGTTTACAGGTGAGAAGAATAAAAGAAAGTAATCTTAAAGAGACCCGCTAGACGGGTCAGCTAGCAAAGGTGGTGCTGAAGGGAAACCATTCGGTAGGCCTTTAGGCCTCGGCCGGTAGCAGAGGCTTTCAGCCGAAGAGCAAAACACCCGTTCTGATATGATACCTCTTAAGTAGACATGGTAAATACCTAAAATCTACTTAAGAGGTATTTTTATGTCTAGAAGAGAAAATTTCACTCCATTCGAGAAAGAACAAGCTTGTATCGATTATATTAATGGTAATTGTTCCAGATCTGAAATACGTAACTGTCCCCATATTTCCACAAGGGCGATTCAAGATTGGGCTGCTATCTATAAAAAATATGGGATTTTAGGATTTACAAAGAAAACAAAAAATCGTTCCTATTCAAAAGAATTTAAAATGGAACTTGTAAAAAATGTATTAGTGATGGCGAAGAAAGTTTAATTGATAAAAGGAATCATCACAAACTAGATGACGAGGTTAGGTAAACAGCGCCATGAATCAAAATACTTAGCGATTGAATGCTTTAACTGAAATAAAGGTTGAAGCATTAGCTGAATGTGCAATCTGCTCGGAATTACGTGTTCTGCATTTTATGAATGGAAACATAGAGTAGTCCCAGCAGAGGAACAGTACAACCGTAGGGCTAAGCAAAAAGGTCAAAAGTCTTGTTTGACACCAAAGTTGAAAAAGGAAATTGAGAACGGTTAAAAATCCTCTTGGTCGCCTGAACAGATTTGTGGTCCGCTATCAGCTTGAACAAAAGCCAATGGTAGCTTTTAAAACTATTTATAACTGGCTCTATGCTGGTTTGATTGATTTGGATTTGAGCGTCTTTCGTCATAAAGGAAAAACTCGACAACCCAAAGAAACACTTGGAAGATTTAGGCTTGGTACGCCAATTTCCCAAAGAAAACAGATTTAGCGACTATCTCTGATGAGGCTTTGAACAAGGCCTTATATGATATCAATCACCGACCACGAAAATGTTTACCTTACAGGACTGCTTGTGAAGCCCTAATAGAAGAGTTCGAGTAAATGTTGCACTTATTCTTGCAATTTATCAAGTATACATTATCAGAGAAGTATATCAATCTGGCTCTTGGTTTTGAGTTCTAATTTGTGCGTGGGTGTCACTGGGTTAAAAAAGGTATATGAAGTTTAGTATAATGGTTCCAAAAAAATTGAAGAGAAGGAATAAACAAATGACAAGAACACCAGGTAATAAAAAATGGTTACAAAATATTGCTAAGAAAATCAATCTCCCACTTTATCCGAAGAAAAAATTTAATGGGGAAGAAGTCACTCTCATGCCTGATGGGACAGTCCGATTATCTGAAACAGGAGATAAGCCTTCTGCAGAAACACTGGAAGCCTATCAAGACTTCGTTAAGAAATTCAATGAAAGACTACGTCGTTTTGGGGTAAGAACAATCGATGGAAAAGCGACATTAAATACTGTCTCTCGATTTTCGGACGATTATTATAAGAAGTATGCCTCTATACCATTACTGAAGCAAGTATACCCTAATAATGACTTTCCTTTCCATTTGCAACTTCAAGAGGAAAGCATGATTCAAATCAACTATAGCCAAGAAACGGATTATGAGTTAATTAGTAAGCAACTAAACCAGTTAGATATGGATATCCTACTATTTATAGCTACTTTTCGAAATGTTCAACTACTGCAAATTTCAAGGGAGTTTGGTTTACCGATTCCTAAAATCAAACCACATCTCAAACGACTCAGAGAGTTTTACTTAGTTCAAGAGTGGGAGTTCGAACGTGAAGATACTCCAGGGACTCTTGCGACAAGTTACTCTATTTACAGTCATGGAACGATGTTGCTCTTACTAGCAAATAAGATCAGCAGAAACTTCACTTATAAATGGAAAGATATCCTCCGAGAAGAAGATAATTACTCACCTATTCGATACTGGAAAGTCGTAGATGCCTATCAGAATTTTAAGTTTAATCAATACTATGCGTATTTTGTTCCGACGTCAAAACTTGAGAGGTTCACCTATACAGTGACGAATACAAAAGAAAAGAGTGAGAGTGCAAGTCCTCTTTCTGGGATGGAAAAACGAAAATCAGAATTACAATCCAAAAAAGCGAAGAAGAGAGAGCGTACGTATACAGTCCATGTTCCTAGATACCTATTTATCGGTCAGTTAGCCCTTAATAAAAAGGAGGATGACGGTACAAAAAATCTTTTTGATGTGTATCCTTATATCACCAATGTAGGAGATACCAGCGATCTTGATAAATTGCTAAATGTCTTTAAACACTTTGGACGTTTCGAGGACGGTTTAGATGAAGAGGGAAACAAACGTTATCTACTGATTATCGTGGACAATTTTGATGATATTCAAGAAATTGAAGACAAATATATGCTTATTGAAAATGGTGGCTATAAGAACCTTAATAACATAATTTTCCTCAACCTAGAACTTGCTGCAGAAGAAGGGATTGATAAGTCTCTTGTTGTTATCAGAAGTCAGAATACAACTGATGGTGGTCGTGTGGCTAAATACATGCCTTTTAGAATGAATGAAGCGTTTAACGAGCGTCCACTAATCAAAGATGCCGAACTAGAAGAGTTAAATCAAGAAGAAGGTGATACTGATGCTTAATATCTATATTGATCCCTACGTCCTATCTCCTTTTGAAGCCTCTCCCTTTTTTCATAAGCTGACTAACTTTGCAAAATCTAAAGACCACAGAGTCGCTATTATGGGATTTAAGTCACATATTTCTTGGAATGCTCTATCGTATTTAGAAGATAAAGCTAATATTACGATTACCCACAATCATGCAGATCTAGAGGATGAGAAAAAACATGCCGTTCTGCTAGCGGGCTATTTAAAAAAGGATATTGAGTTAGTAACGTCTCCAACAAACCACATTACAGATATCTTCCTCTTTGATGAGCAGGCTCAAATGGATACGAATACTTTGTCTCAGCTACTCAGCAAGGTCCCTTACGTACATTACCTATCAACAGAACATTTTTTCCATTCTCCCCACGTCAATAATTTCCCTAAGAACAGACCATTTATTTTTAATACCCAACTTTTTCGAGACACGAGAAATATATATTTTGCTAACAGTTTAGTAGAGGGTCACGATTCTTTATTTGAGAGTCTAGCTAAAAATGATATTACCCAACAATCATTTTTTGGTAGCAACAACTATATCTATATACCAGGTCATAATGGAAAAGAAGAATCACGCGCTAAGGTCATTATGAACGTCACAAAAATTGAAGATTTGACGGTTGAAAGCATAAAACCTTTGGAGCTAGTCTCAGCAACTTTAGAACCTCAACAAAGCATGAAAGAGCTACGTTTAGACGAAATTGAAGAACGTCTAAAGCAGAAAATGAAAAGCTCCTCTAAAATTAAAAACAATGAAAATTCAAGTGAAGTCTTGAAAATTACCTCTGAAACCCTTACAATGATAAGGAAGGTAATGGATTGTATTGGGAGGATGGAAAATAGTTTAAATGCTAAGATGGCTGAACAAGCTGACGACAACAATAAACTTGATTCAGATTTTGATCCATTATACGCCTTCAGGGCCCAACATGATAAATTGGGGGAAGATTAAACAATAATAAGGGTTGAAGGAGAGTAAAATGACTGATGAAGTAATGACTAAAAAGAATATTTACTTAGTGTCAGATGTTGACAAAGCTAGGGAACTTGATGCATACATCGTAAGTACAAAAGATGGTATGGAAGTCTTTGGACTTATTGGCTGTGATGAACTCGAGGAATTAACAGATGCTCAACGAGAATTTGTGCAGAGCGATGAAGCGATGCAATTCAAAAGTAACTAAGCTCAATGAGAGATTAAAAAGCTGAGAAATCAGCTTTTTTGAGTAGAAGAAAAGATTATAAGGGATTAAAAAATGATAGATTATATACTCTGGATAGTTAATGTGATAGTTAATGTGATAGTAATACTTTTGCCTTATTTAGGCGGACTATCACTTCTTGCGATAATTTTAGTAGTAAGTATACCCTATCTTAAAAAGAAGATTAGTGTTTCTCAGATAATAAAAGAGCATGCTGACGCCCTAATAGGAGCAGTGGTGATTTTTATTTTGATATTACCATTCATTTTATGGAAATCAGGATATTACGGAGAAAATAAATTATTTGCTAACTCAGATACTTTAGGCTACTATGGAGCAGTTATAGGATGTACAATTACTGTATTGGGAATTCATTGGACATTTAACAATGAAAAAGTAGTTGCAGCAGAAGGAAGAAGAAATGATAGTTTACCTATCTTAAAATTTGAGCTAAAAAATACATATGATGTAGATAAACCATATGATCTTTTAGTTATAAGAGAAATAGATACTTATAGAAAATACAAATCCTTGGAAAAAAATGAAAAAAAATTATATGAAGAATTATCAAACTTGCGCAATAAACAGGGAAATATCTTAGATAAAGTTAGGAAGCAAAAAAATTTCGAAGGTTATGAAATGGAATTTGAAGACAATATCAAGAGTATTACAAAAAACCAAACGGACATAGATGAGAACTCAGAAAAATTAGCAGAAATCTTTTTTTATGGTTCTACATTTTTTTTAAATATAAATAATATAGGTTTACAGACCGCAATTTTATCTTCTATTAGTCTGTGTTCAAAAAATGGCATAACTTCTAAAGTTGGGGTGAATCATGAAAATAGTCAAAAAACAAAATGGGCAGTAGAAAATACAGCTAAGATAGAAAAGTTTGCTGTTACTAAAGAGGAAGAACTAAACTTAAAAATTAAATTTTTTTATTGTGATGTTCTAAGTAATATTAAAAGTAAAATAGAAAAAAAAGAGTATTATGACGGGGGAGATTATATTTCAATAGATTTTACAGATGTCTATCAAAATAAATATAGATATAAACTTCCAATTCAGCTAATAAAAGTCAATGGAAAATATTCAGTACATATGGTTCATAAGGGTGTGCCAGTTCTTCCAGAAATAATAGAGAAGTCATCGTCTTGAAATTCTGTAGGACTAATTTACAAATAAGCCTTCAGATATATTTCTGAAGACTTTTTTTATAAAATCTTATAAAGAAATAAATTTATTGGGCAACTGTTCGGAAAACAGTTATTTGTTGAATACACATGTTAGCTATGATAAACTACTACTAACAAGATAATTGTTAGATTTGAGGCTAATATGAAACAAGAAACACTAATGAAAAATATAAACGAGTTGCTTGAGATTATGCCTTGGTATGTTAAGGAATATTATCAAGCAAAGCTCGTTATTCCATATAGCTATAAGACACTGTATGAGTACTTAAAGGAATATAGACGATTTTTTGAATGGTTGATTAGCGATCATGAGAAATTGGGTGAAACTGTACGTTATGCAGACTATGATACGATTGCTGATGTTCATATTGATGAGCTGGCCCATTTACCAAAGTCTGTTATCGAAGGCTACTTTGTTTATCTTCGTGAAAATACTGAGCGTCGTTCAATATCTGAAGTCAGCATTATTCGAACTAAAGATGCCCTCTCTAGTTTGTTTAAGTATCTTACTCAAGAAACTGAGGACGACGAGGGTGAGCCTTATTTCTACCGAAATGTCATGGTTAAGGTGAAAATCAAGAAACCTAAAGATACCTTAGCTAGTCGTGCAGATAACATGAAAGAAAAACTCTTTCTAAACGATACACAGTCTTTCCTAGATTATATCGACAATGAGCATGAAAAGAAAATCTCAAAACGTGCCCAGGTATCGTTTGTTAAAAATAAAGAGAGGGATCTTGCTGTCATAGCACTTCTACTATCTACTGGAGTCCGTTTATCTGAATTAGTCAACCTAGATATGCAAGATGTCAATCTAGCCACAAGGACGATTACAGTTATTCGAAAAGGTGGGAAAAAGGACGTTGTAAATATAGCTCCGTTTGGTGTACCTTATATCGAGCGTTATTTAGAAATTAGGAAGGGACGCTACGCAGCAAGTGATTCAGATAAAGCATTTTTCTTAACAACTCAGAATAAGGTCCCTGCAAGGCTTGGCACACGTTCAGTAGAGCTTCTGGTGAAGAAGTTATCTACCGCCTATGGTAAGCCTACTACTCCTCACAAACTGCGACACACACTTGCGACACGTCTATACGAGCAAACAAAAGACAGTCTATTAGTCTCTCAACAATTGGGACACAAGGGGACTGCAATGGTAGAGGTATATGCACACGTAGCTGCAGAGACAACTAAGGAGGCACTGAGTGACTTGTAGTTTATTGTCACTTCTGTTTTAGCTATACACGATACATAGTACAATAGATATATATGTATCGTCTTAAGAGTGTTAGAAAGTAATTTGAGATTTAGGACATGAATTATTTAGCAAGTAATTTAAAGCATTTAAGAAAATCCTATGGAGAAACGCAAGAAGAATTAGCAAAAGCTTTATATCTGGAAAAAAACACAATTTCTCAGTATGAGAGTGGTTCTCGAAAACCGGTTGAGGAAACACTGAAGGGAATTGCTAAGCGATATGGAGTTACTATAGATTCATTATTGTACGAAGACCTATCTTTTTTTTCCCGATATAACAGCATATTATAGCAACATTGATAGTAATTCCCTAACGACAGCGAGAATGTATCCTATATATAAGCTGGATAAAAGATTTGATACAAAAACCATCAGAGCTTTTGAGGCACATAAGCAATTACTGTTTGGGTCTTCTGAAGAAAAAGATGAGGTAGACATTGATTTAATTGTAGATGCTTACGACGAGGCTTATGAGAAGTTTGATATAGATAGTGATGAATTTTTAGTAATTGCAGTAAATTCATTAAGTCTTTACATGTACCTTTGCTCCTCTATTTTTAATGAAGAATCTGGTAAACAATTAAAAGATTTTATATTGAAAGACAAGAGAAGTAAAAAGGAGATAAGTTCTTTTGTTTTGAATATTGTATTGCCAAATTTCAATGATAATGAGATTAAAACACCTCAATTTAAGAGAGACATTGATGAGTCCTTCCTATATTTGATTGAAATTCTAAAGGAAACCCGCAAATACAGTAAGGTTGCTGACTACTTCTTCGCATTAAGATACATGTTAAATCTTGTGGATAATAATAGTGATTATGCTACCAACCAACTGATTGGTTCTGAATTAATAACTGGTTTATCTAGACTAAATAATCCATATGCTAAACGATTCATAGAAATTCTAAAAAAAGTTCACAAACTGTGAACGACAATATAAATAATTTCCTTTATACTATACTTAACAAAGATAAAGGAGCAATATACAGTGACTGCAATTTTTAAAGAGCTCGATAATACTGATCAAAAATGGGAATACGCGAAATTAGCTGAACTTGCTTCTGAGCACGGCGGACCAGAACAGCTTATTGAAGATATTTATTCGGATGGTTTTGAAGATGGTTTTAACTCTGGATGTATTCAGGGTAATGAAGAAGGTTATAAAGAGGGATACGATGAAGGTTATGAGGATGGTATCCTAGATACTTTAGCTCAAATTGAGAATAATGATCAACAAGATGATTTGTTAAATAAAGTGGCAATGCTTAGTGGTGCTGCAGCGATTGGAGGTGTGATTGTAGGTTTCGGTATGTGGGGTTGGAATAAATATAAAACACATAAGGAACTAAAGGCAGAAGAAAAAAAGGAAATAGAAACTATTAAGGAAACAAATGCAAAAGATTATGCCCAAAATCTATTGAATGAAGCAGATAAAGATGATGAAATTGTCAATGCTATCATTGATGAAGATGGTTCAATCATTATAGTTGATTTTAGTTAATATAGTTAAAAAGCAACAACCACATGATATAGGCTGTTGCTTTTTTTAGTGTATATGATTTTCCAAAAGCTGAATTTGAAGGATATTGTCGAGTTGAACTAATCTATATCCTTCACTAGCCTTTATTGATATTTCCTTACGAGACAGTTCTCTCACTTCACCAAATAAAGTAACTTTTTTATCACGATGTTTAATAGTGAACTGCCCTCTAAGTTGGTTAGCATAGAGTTGAGAAAGTAATAAGAGTTTCTGAGGTTTACTTAAGTCTGTTGAAAAGTCAACACGATATTTAGCAGCATGTAATGATGAGGTATGCTCGGACAGAAAGAATCCCATCCACTTTTGCATCCCAGGATCTTGGTATTCTCTTGCTGCTTGAAATGGTAAATAGGAACGATCAATCATTTTAAACCATCCAATCCTCCAGCAGAATGTCCTCCGATGAGCCTACTTCTGGCAATACTTCTCGATGCACCATCAAGTGCATTAGCTTTTAGTAGAGAGGTAAAGCCAAATTGGTCTCTGATAGAATCTATTGCTGTCTGGAGCCTTTCTTCTTTTTCAATTTGTTCGACATCATCGAATAGTGAGATTAATCCAAAAGATTCGTCTACAAACCCAGAATAATTAACCGCTACACTTCGGATTGCCCCTGAAGTGTATTTATTATGGAATAATTTCAACACATAGTTTGTCAGCAGGTCAGTGTTATTCGTTGGTTCAATTTTCATTTGAGTATTGATAGAACGCTTGTTCTCATGCTTAGAGTAGCCAAGGTGTATTGAAACAACAGTCGCTTTCTTGCCTATCTTTCTCAATCGGATAGCAACTTGCTCAGCCATCTCTCTAAGGACAATCTCAATATCACGTTGTCTAAAATAGTCTCTAGGTAGAACCTGGGAGTTGCCTAGACCTTTTGATTTGGGTTTGTAGGGCTTATGAACGTTACTTTCATCAATACCATTAGCATGAAACCATAAACGAAGGCCAGCTACTCCTAGTTCTTTCTTCAAGATATCTGGGTTAGCATTTGCCAAGTCTTTGATTGAATGGATATCTAACGTGTTGAAGCGTTTCTTCATTCTTTTACCTATACCCCAGAAATCAGTCATCTTGGGAATAGACCATACCTTATTCTCCACATCCTCATAGGACCAGTTAGCTCTCATGGTTGAAGTTTTCTTTGCTTCATTATCAAGTGCTAGTTTAGCTAGTAAAGGGTTAGCATTGGACATACCAACGGTTGAATAGATACCAGTTTGTCTCCAGATGTCCCTTTGGATTCTAGCTGAAATAAGGTCGAGCTTTTGCTTTCGTGACAACTGCTTATCTGGAATGAAGTAATTAAGAGAACTAGACAGGTCGATAAAACCCTCGTCTATAGAATAAGGATAAATATCGTTAGGACTACCATAGTTTTGAAAAATACCTTGGATTTCCATATTAACTGCGATATACTCGTCCATTCTGGGAGGAACGATGAAAGTCACTTTTGCCCAGTCTTCAATGAATCGCACGTATTCTGGATCCGTTCTTAGTCCTTGTTTCTTGGCATTGTAATATGAGAACTTTCTTGTTTGAACATCAAAAGGGAGGTCGTATGCTCTTCCTACGTTTGATTTCCCAAACACTTTCTTAAATATCGGTGAAGAAGCTAGGATAAGACCTGCAGAGTTATCAGCTCTACTCATAACACATAGAGAAGTCTTTAGAGGATGTAGCCCTCTCTCAACACATTCTACGCTAGCATAGAAAGACTTCATATCAATAAAGGCAATATCACTGCGAGGCTCCCTAGTGTAATCAAAATATCCCATGTGTCACCTCTTTTGTTAGTATATAAACTAACAAAAGTATAGACTATTTTGGTGAGGTTTTCAAGTGATACGATTTTACCGACTATGTCTATCTTGGTAGGTATAGAAAAGTAGAAGAAGATTCTGATGAGATACAGTGGGGAAACAGCTCTAAAAACATGTTTCTAAATGTAGAAGCTGATTTTGATGGAACAGCTTATAGGATAGCTAATTAAATACTTTACATGCAAAGCAATCTAAAAATTTTAGCTTGCTTTTTTGTAACGCCAAAATAACATTAACTTAATGCTTTAGGTCTTGAGTAATAATACTGACGTTCTTGTTTCTAAATGTAGAAGCTGATTTTGATGGAACAGCTTATAGGATAGCTAATTAAATACTTTACATGCAAAGCAATCTAAAAATTTTAGCTTGCTTTTTTGTAACGCCAAAATAACATTAACTTAATGCTTTAGGTCTTGAGTAATAATACTGACGTTCTTAGCTGATTTTTTAACGTAGGGATTTCAATTTTATAACAACCCACTGTAATATTTAAAGGTATTGCTAACTCACTGTACTGCTCTAGCTATTTACCAAGATAGATAATGAATTAGGCCACTTTGATATACTTTAGGTATAAATCAATTGATGGCCATAATTGTATTTATTTATTAGGAGGACATTATTTATGAAGAAAATAAAAGAAGCTTTTAGGCAAATAATATCGTTTCAATGGTATCATCAGATTCTTCTAGCTATTTTAGCTTTGTTATCTGCTTACCTACTTTATAACTTTTTAATATGGTTAAAACCTATTATCTTAGTTGTTTTCTCAGTAATCTTTCACTATACTGCTGGAGAATTCTTAAAGATGATATGGGAAAACTATAAACGACGTAGAGAGACAATTGCAGTTCCATTATCCGCCAAAACCGATTTTAAGGTAAAGTTTGAGGTGAACTTTTCAAGAAGCACGAAAAAAAACCATGAGGTAAACTCTTGAGTGCTTGAAATGTTGGTATATCGCTGATATTAACGTTTAATAAATTGTGAAGTTTTACGAGCTTTCTTAAGTTCTGATTCATTACTAGAGTTGTGAAGTGTTGCGCGTGGTATATGATTCAATACAAAAAGGATAGCATATAGTGATGCTATCCTTAGCTAGACCTATGATTATTGTGCAGGTCTCAAGGTTGCTGCTACTGTTCTAATAGAACTTTGTGTAAGTTCATCATCTGTGATTACACGAGGTTTTGTAAAGTTCTCGATAGGTTTTTCATGTTCTTGGGCTTGCTTTTTAGCTTGTTCAAGTCGTTGGTTCTGGGCTTCTGGGCCCCAGTCTTTTTCTGCAGCAATCTCAGAGACCATAAAGGCACTATATCGATATGCCTCTGGAACAATCGTCTGGATTTGTTCTTTAGTGAAGCGGTCTCCCTCACTATAATCAACGACATCCCAAATTAGTCCGCCGTTGCCATCTTCTCGTGCTGCAAGGAAGTGTTCGCATCCAATAGGATTTGAGAGGTTGATCATAAAGAGTTCTTCAGACCATTCTCCAGTCATTACAGCATCAATGAATGTTTTATATTCATCGTCCGAGGCAAAATTTAGTTGCCCGTCCTTTTCAGCTTTTTGAGCTTCACATAATACCTCAAATCGCTCCTGGTATAGTGAGAAATTGTACTGCTTCAAAAAATTTGCTTGTTCCGTTGTTAAAATGTTTTTCTTCATCGTGATTACCTCTTATTCTAAGTTAAATGTCAGTGTTACTTTAGTCAATGGGATGTGTTTAAGACCTAAAAAGCCAGATTTCAGCAACACTTTGAACATACCAGCTACATTTCCCTCTGTATCCTGTCTAAACTTCTCATCTCTGATTTCCGTAAGACCTTTAAATTCGTGAGAAATGCTACTAGCAATAGATGAACGCATAGATTCCTTGATATTATCTACGGTGTCAAATCGTCCTCTGATATTTGCATTGTGTCTATCATCAAAAATGATTTTATTGATCTGACCTTTGCTGAAGTTTCTTAAGGCAATAGCTACAACATAAGGAAGTGCAATCGCTAGTGTAACTAGTGGGTGCGTCAGAATATCAAATACAATACCTTTTAGAGTAGTGATAAGTACGATATAAGCCAATGCTCCTATCAATTTAAAGTAATTAACAGACATTGTAAATTTATTTTTTCGATTAGCTAATAACAAACCAATACATACATAAATTACCAGTAATACTAGGGCGACAATATGAATAGTCTTTGTTGAAACATTGAAAATATTGTTTGCTAACAAGAGAACTGAAGTAGCTGTGATAAATATGATTTCAAGGAAATAAATACTTTCAGCAAACCATTTCATCAGCAACATGAACATTAATTTATTATTTTTCAAAAAGACACCTTCTTTCTTTATTTAGTCTTGATTTCATCAGTTCATAATTATATAAATTATCAGTCATCATATAAGCAACAACCTCCTTCCTCGTTCGTTTTAAAGTACTTCTTAATTATAGGAAAACAAATATTTATTCGTAACCTAGTGACATACTATAACTAGCTTACAAAATGCCTTTTTCCAACAACTTACTTGATAAATTTGTAGTACTGATTATCTACGAATAGGTACAGTAAGAGCTTCTTCAACATTCCAGCCCATACGTCGTCTATATAAGTAAGTACTAGATTTAATTCCATATTCATGACACATTTCAGAAATTGTTTTGTAAGAGTTCCCCAAATGGTCTGTCGCTTCCTTTTGTTTCTTTCTAATAGGAGTGGTAAGAGCTTCTTCAATACTAAGACCCAAATTCACTCTTCTATAAAACGTGGTTTCAAGTATTCCGTAGAATTCACACATCTCTTTATGATTCTTAAATTTGTTTCCAAGATGGTCAACACAAGATTTCTGCTGTAGCTTTGTTTCAGTTTCAAGTGCTTCTCTTACGGACATTCCTGACGAAAGCCTTTTTAAAAAGGTAGTTCTCTTAACCCCCCAATGCTCTGCCATATCACGTATGGTAGGAAAAGTATGTCCTAGATGGTCGGTCCTTCTTTCGAGTTTTTCCCTTTTACTTTTTTGATAGCTAGGCTTAATTGGCGTGGTAAGAGCTTTTTCTTTATCCCACCCTCGTTTAATTCTATTGCGATAAGTATACGATTCGATAGAGTAACTATCACACATCTTATTGATAGATTTATAGATATTACCTAAATGGTCAGTTCTCCGAGCGATGCCATCATCTTTTTTCATCTTAAAAAACCTCTCTTGTCTTTAGCTATTAATTTTATATTATTTTACCAATCACATTTACTTTTCGTAACCCAGTGACACCCCCTAGAAAAAAACACAACTCTTGTGAGTTGTGCTTTTAGGGAATTATGAATTTAGAATAGGGAAAAGGATTTTTAAGAAGTGGGTGGTATCTTAGTATTCTTTACTACGTTTTGAGAAACCAAGCATACCTAGTGCAGTAGTCAGAATAACTGCACCTGCAGTAGCAATAGCTGAAGTTGATTTTTCACCAGTATTAGGAAGAACTTTAATAGCTTGTTGTTGGACAGGCACTTCTTCTACTGGAGTTACTGGCGTAGAAGTAGGTCCGCCAGACTCTCCTACTGGTGCTGCTGGTGGTGTATCGAATGAAACAAGATTTGATTTATAGGCATTACCAAAATCAATCTGATAGAAATCATTTTCTACAGTAGTACCTGCAGGGACTCGCAATGTAGCAGGGAGATTAACTGTTACATTATTGTTTTTTAGAATGTAGTCTTGGTAATAATCAACTGGATTTTTGGCTACCCAGAGATAGAATTCACCAGTTGGGTTAAGACCAGATTCATTTAGGATCTTGTTGATGGCATCAGTACGTCCTTCATCTGACAGTACGTGATACATATCAAAGAGGTCTTTGACATCTTTGTTCTTGCTATCGACAATAGTAATAGCATCTTCATCTACTGTGAATGCACCATCTTGCACGTCATCAAGGAGTGCAAATTTAAGTGCTTGTTTAGATGCAGCCATATCTTTGTATGGGCTATAGTCAGTCGTCAAATGGAAGGTTACTTTATCATCGTCAGTAGTTTTTCCGTCGATGTCATTTCCTTTTGAGTCTGTAACAGACTTATGTGGTTTTGGAGCCGTTGGTGTCTTGTTAGTGACAGTATCAGAGAAGGTTTCGTAACCATTACGACCAGCTTTATAAGTATTATCGTAGAAACCGTTATCGTCAGTTGCTACAAACTTGATTGTAGGTGCTTCTAGAGTTTTACCTTCATATTTAGCCGTAAATGTGTAGGTCTTAGAAGCATCATCATAGTCAACGTTCCAACCTTTAGCCTCATTTTCAGCTTTGTTGGCTTCGATGTTAGGAACTTCTCCAAATTCAAGAGGATCACGAGTTGTTACGGTATCGCCAACTTTTGCATTGGCAAAAATGTTTCCATTATTCAAAACGTACGTATGTTCATCATTTTTCGGAATCATCTTACCATTAACATTTTCGCCGTCGCTGTTGAGGACAGTTTTAGTTACAGTTGGTTGATAATTCATACTGTAGTCATGGTAGCTTACAGATGGAATTTCTGGTTTAACAGGTTCATTAACCTTTTTAACTGTAGCTGATGGCACTGTGTTTGGATTAGTGAAATCGAGACTCAACTGACCATGAGTATTGATAATCCAGTTATCATCAATGTTAAGAATTGGGATGATACCAGTAGTTTCGCCTGGTTTCAAGACATAGGACTTGTTAAGTGCAATACTACGATTGATATCTTCCGCAAAGCTTGAGTTACCGTCGTGGTTTACTGAGTAAATCTCTTCCCCGTCGGTGTAAACGTGGTAGTTAAGATTTTGGTTAACACCAGTATTCAGACGGTTACTTGTATAAGCATAGTTCCACAAATCGAGACTATTAAGTGTTACGGTTGTCGAACCGTCTCCGTTAGCTGCAGACGTGAAATTAACCTTACCATTAAGGGTACCTGTACCCAAAACACCCAAGCTATCATTAGCTGAGTCATTCATATCGTGCGTGAATGAGAAGGTTCCGTCTGGATTAACACTACCATTTTGAACAGAGTTCCCGTAAGTCAATTGATCAACATTTTGTGTTGTCACACGTCCATCAACATTAACGTTAGCATTATCCTTCATAGCAGCATAATCTTTGTTAAATTTGTCGATGGTTTCTTTGTTCGAAGCAATCTGCTTATTAACCTGATCAGTATAGGTGTTGTAATCACCTACATTTTTACCATCCCCACTTGAGATTTCAGTAGTCTCAGCTTTAATAAGGCCATTACTATCTTTAACTGCTTTATCCACTTGAGTTTCAAGTGTGTCGTGAGCTTTGTCAGCTGCATCATAAGCTGATTGGCGACCAGATGCGTCCTGGGTAGCTTGTTTGATTGAGGCTACTTGTTCATTTTGGTCAGCCTTGATTTCAGCTTGCTTTGATGCGAGTTCTTCACTTGTAGTTGGTGTCCCTTTATCTTGAGTAGCATCTTGTGTTACTTTAACACCACTGTCTTTGGCAGTAGCAACTGCATCCGTGACAGCTGAGTTGTCGATAGCAACTTTTTCAGCTTCCGTTGATGTATTGGCTTTTTCTGCGTAAGCATTATTATCATTAGTGCTTACTGGTTGTGTAGTAGCTACTTCTGCTACTGTTTCAGTAGGTTGTGAATCAGAAGTGTTTGTTGCGGTCGCTGAGGTTGTCGGAGTAGAGACATCTGATGTTGCAACAGCTGTAGCTTGTGACATCAGACTGTCTGCGTTTGCTTGAGAGGTAGCAACTGGCTCTGAATTTACAGGTGCTTCAGTTACTTCATCTGCGGATGCTTGAGAAGCTCCCCCAACAATTGCTGCAGCACCGAGAGCAAGTACACCGACAGCTCCATAGACATTGTTTTTACGAATAGAGCCATGTCCTTTCGTAATATTTGAGCGTTTAAACATTTAAATAATAACCTTTCTTAGTTTGAATACCATTTATCTTGTTTTACAGCTGTACGTTGAAGACCAAGTGCTGCCAAAATCAAGAATCCAAAGGTAACGAGTTTTGTTCCAGTTTCCCCTGTTTCAGGAAGTGTTACCATTTCTCCTGCCTCGGTCTTAACAGAGACAGTTCCATCCTCATTCACTGCTCCTCCTGCCTGTGAAGCTGGAACTGAGGCTACAGAACCATCGAAGTTTTGTACGACAAGATCACTATTGTTTGTTGAGACAACTTTATAACCAGTATTTGTAACGACTGGTTGACTAGGAGTCACATTAAGTACAACTTGTTTTGTTGAAGGAGAAACGTCCCCTGGTTTAGGTGTTTCTTGAACATTCGTGTCGCTAACTTTAGGAGCTTCTTCAGTTTTAGGAGACTCAACTACCTTGTTTGAAGTTGCTGCTGAAGTTGAAGTGATTTCCGTACGACTGTCTGATTTATGTTCAGTAGGCGTAGAAACTCCAGTTCCATTGGTTCCGTCAAGAATATGAGGAGTGTTTGTAGCAGTTTCAGACAGTTCTGGAGAAGTTGATGATTTCTCAGAAGATGTTGTTCCTTCGCTACTTGGCAAACTTACACCTGTTCCAGAAGTTCCATCAGACACTTTTGGTGTTTCTGAACTTGTTGAAGAAGATTCAGCTGAAGTTGATGAGCCACTAGGTGCTTCAGAACTTGAAGCGTTATTCCCTTCAGTTGGTGCTGGAGTTGGTGTGGCAACCGTTGACCCTTTATCATTAACAGTATTTGTTGAACTTTCACTGCTACTGCTAGTGTTATTTTCACTATTGTGGTTAGCATTAGCAGTATCCGTAGCGTTAGGCTTAGTAGGAGTTTCTGTTACTGTGTGCTCTGAAGGGGTAGGAGTTTCTGATGCAGTTGAAGTTGTATCAGAAGTAGAGTTTCCTTCACTTCCTTCAGAGGTAGCTGTAGACGTTTCAGCAGTTGTACTTGCATTTTCAGAAGTCGTAGGTGTAGCCTCAGAATTTTCTGAAGTCTTCCCTTCGTCATGATTTGGCGTAGTAACGCTTGGTGTTGTAGGTGTAGCTACGCCAGTACCAGTAGAACCGTCAGTTACTTTAGGTGTTTCAGTTGTTACACCTTCATTTTTTGGACTGTCAACTTTAGGTACTTCAGCTTCATTAGTTGGGACATCTGTGGTATTGGTACCAGGTGTCGCTGGTGTTGATGAAAGAAGTGTATCGGAGTGTCCAGTCGCAACAGTAGCATTATCTGTTGGTCCAGTTGGCGCATCAGTTTGGTCTGCTGATACTCCATTATTAACCAAACCTGCTGCTAAAAGAGCTGTTAAAAAAGCTCCACATTTTAGGATCATTGAACGTTTGTTTTTATCCATGAATAAGCAATTTCCTTTCTTAAAAAATTACAATTAGATGATAGCAAAAGTCATCCCTGACTCAAACCCAGTGACACCCTTTGAATACACAAAAAAAGAGCATACTGCTCTTTTGTAATCTATTCATGAAATTTATTGTTGTCTAAATATTTAAGACCTTTTTGTTTCTAGTACGAAACGTTCAAGCTCCCCTTCAAACTTATCTAGTAATACAGTATAGGACAGGATAGATACGACAACCTCCAAATCATTAGCGAGTAACTTATTGAGAGTCGCATTTAAATGTAGCAGTTGTTCGTCAGTTAAAGAGGATGCCTCATCAATAACCAAATATATAGATGTATCTTTGACTTCTACGTTTAACAAAAAATCTATGAAGCTATCAAAGTCGCTAAACGATAGGTCACAATTCACTTCTTTTTTATTATTGCCATTAAAATAGACGATAAGATTATTGGTGTTTTCACTTAAATATTCGATATAATTACTTGCGAGGTAGGTTTTTCCAGAACCAACCTTTCCAAAAATATTAGTTATCCTATTTCGTTTAGACATTATCTGGAAAATATCTAACAACGTTTCTGAGGGTTCGACTAACAATTTGCTATTATATCTCTTTATGCTAGCTTTATTATTAATATTTTTCATATTCGCTTACTCTCCTTCTCCCATTATAACACGTTTTGCATTGCCAAAATTGTAAAGCCAAGACCACCTATACTAGGAATTACTAATATTAGAGGGGCCTTCGTTATCATTAAGCAATAATTTGAAATAAAATGTTCAATGGATAAGTTGAATAAGTTAAGTGAGGAAAGATCAAAAAATAACCAAGATAAAATAAGTGTCTGCATGAAGGTAAATGAAACAAAGCAAAAAATAATTGCTATAAACTTACTGAAAGTTTTCATATTCTGTCCTCCTATCTATATGATACAAAGCCCTATCTTTTCAGCCATTTCATCATGGCTAAAATAATGGTCAATGTATTTCAAATAACCTTTCATTACACCGCATCCTTCATGACCGTAAATGTCAATCCAAGCCCTCCCAAAATACACAGAACTAAAAGTGGAGGAACCTTTGTGATAATGTAGAAAACTCCTGAAAACATAAAATCAAAGGATAGGTTAAATGATGAATAATTTAAAAATAACAAAGATAAGATAAGTAACTGAGCAAAGGTAAACCAAGCAAAGTAAAGAAAGAAAACTATATATCTACTAGAAGTTCTCATGTTATATTCTCCAATCTATATATCATAAGGAAGTTCTTGAAAAGCCTATTAATTAAAAGCTCGTCTACGCATTGAGATCCCAATTTCTTGCCAAGATACCTCCATATCATCAGAGGGTGTGTCTCCTAATAGGAAAACGGACTTATTATGGAATAGAGCATCAAATCCAATGTCCTCATAAAAGAGTTCTTCGTCATCATATTGAAAGCCAAAATCAATGTCGAATTCATTGTTAAATATAGCACGGCAAATAAAGTACGCACCTAGACCATAATAAGTAATAGCTTCATTTGAACCTTTAGGTGTAGCTTCAAATCGATAGTACTTCTCTACTTCAATGGAGTCTTGAGCATTGACTTCAATAGGCTTAAGATAACAGTACCCACGACTAGCGAGAGCTTCATCTAATTGCTGACGTAGAGGGCTTTTTTTATGAGCGATGAGACCAGGGATGGCATCCGAGTTACTATCAATAAAGTCACACGCATTCAGAAGAATCAAGCCTTCTTGAAAAAAGTTAGGACTCGTCTGTCTGTCCAGCCACTCACCTAAAAATCGGTTAATACGAGGTGTATTCATATTTTTCTCCTTTCATAGATATTTGACTCGTCTTTTCTTAAACTAAAATTAGTGTAGCACAGAGGAAATTACAAGAGCAAGCGCAGAGAGCCCTAAATTTTTAAAAGTCATTTAAAATGAACTATTTTTTAGACGTTGCTTTATCAACTTCAAGGTTTACTTGATAAATTCCTTTTTCTTCATTGAAGGAAAGATAAGCGTAAGCATCGAATGGGCCATATTTACCTTCGATGTTCTTGATAAGGTTTGTTCGTCCTTTATCAGATAAAAGGTCACTGATTTGTTTCTTGGTGAGTGTTTTTTTCTTGTCTTTAATAAAACCTACAGTAATCCAGAAGTTAAAGCTACAAACAGGTGTTGCACCTGCTTCTCTTTCTTCTTTTGCTAAGATATTATCCTCACACTGAGCCACTTTTGATTTTCCTAGTACTTTGACGGCCTTTCCACATAAAGGACAGTTACCAAGCTTACCATCAGCTTTTGCTACTGCTTGCTCGATAAAGTCTTGGAAAGGAGTGTAATCAGTTCTATCGACAGCATTAATCAGATTTTCGATGAGGTTGTTGTGAGGATTCTCAATACCTAGATACCTATAGATATTTTTCAGGAATTTCTCTTGTGTATTGGTCCCTTCAGCTATTTTACTGAGCGATTGCTCCCATATTGCAGTTGTTTCTGGTTGAGATAAGACACGTTCATCTTTAAGCGTCTCACAGATCAACCAACCAAGTTCAGATAAATAGATTTTTCCTTGTTTGACTATCACCCACTTATTAACTACGATTTCATCAAGAATTGCTCCCCTAGTTGCTGCGGTACCTAACCCTTTGATTTGTTTCATGATAGCGATAAGCTCCTCATCCTCTAGGTCCCGACCAGCAGTTCTCATTGCTCGAAGCCAGGTACTATTCGTGTGGCGAGGCGGTTTTTTAACATGTCTTTCCGCTGGCACTAGGTGCGAAGTGACAGTATCGTTAGTTTGAACTTTAATAAGCTCCCTCGCCTCACTTTCTTCTACCACCCCATCTAACAGGCTCGCACTATCTTGGAATAAAACTTGCCAACCAGGGTTTTTAGGGACTTGTCCTACCGTTCTAAACTTACCAGCTCCTACTTGAGTAATGATTGTCGTCTGTTCATACTGGTATTTCGGGAAAAACATAGTTAGTGTTCTTCTGATAACTGCTTTGTAGACAATCTTCAGTGTATCAGGAAGGGCTTCTACTTCTTCTTCAGTGGGAATGACTGTTGTTGGAACTACTGCTGAGTGGTTTGCAGCTTTCTTGTCATTTACAAAAAAGCCATCTGGACGCTCCGGGAATACCAAATCCTCTTCACTGAACCCTACTAATCGGGCTAATGTTGGTGCTTGTTGCTTCAGAGTCTCATAACGTTCCCTAGAAATATAAAAAGATAAAGATCTTGGGTACGTAATTAGTTTTCTTACCTCATATAATTCTTGGCAAGGGCCTTCTAGAACTTCTTTTGCTGTCAATCCTAAGAGTTTCCCTAATTCTTCTTGTATCGAGTCAAGGCAATAAAGCCTTGGTGGTCGTTTTTCTTTCAGCTCAACTTCATGTTCAACGATAACACCTTTGTTACTATCTCCAATAACTTTTGGGTTCTGAATTAGCTTTTCCCAATCTTCTCTAGTGGGACAGTCTCCTTCCCAAGGTTCACCCTTCTTGTCACCTTTAGAGTACGGAATATCAATAGGAATATAATTACCCTTGTAGATGCCATTAGGATGTTCAAAGGTGGCTTCTAATTCCCAATAAGTTGTTGGGACGAAATCTCGGATGGCTAATTCTCTTAAATATATCAAAAATAGAGCTACAGTTTTGATTCTTCCTACTGCAATCTTACCGTCCTTGCCTGACCTACCCAATTTCAATCCTATCTTATCTTCTAATAGGAGACTTAAAGCACGGGAAGCGTTCATCCCAAGAAGCCAGTCAGCAATAGCTCGCGTTTGGGCTTCAATAGCTTGCAAGACACGATAGTCTATCTCACGTAGTTTTTTCACTCCTTCTTGAATCTTTGTTGGTGTTAATTCATCAACCCAAAGGGACTTGATCATTTTCTTTGGACCTTCCTGGTCTAAAATACCAGTCATAAGGCTAATACTATAGGCAATATGACTACCTTCACGGTCTATATCAGTGGCCCAAACAATCATCCTAGATTTCTCAAAGAAATCCTTAACCTTCTTGAACTGCCATTCCTTCTGTGTCATAACCTTATATTCAAATTTTTCAGGAATAATAGGTAAGGTGTCCAAACGCCACTCTTTCCAATCAGCTTTATAGTCTTCTGGTTCTTTCAACTCTAGCATATGTCCTTGAGCCCAGATAATCGTGATCAATTCTCCATTGTGGTAAGCAGCATTTTTAAATTGAATATAACCTTGTTTTTTATATTTTTCATCTAGTTGAGTTGCAGAAAGTGTATTATCTGCAGCAAGGGCCATATAGTAGGCTATTCCTTGGTCTCTTTTTTCTGCTAAATATGTAATCATAAGCGAATTCTAACATAAAGAAATTCCCTTTTATAACCCAGTGACATGGGGTGATTTAGTGAAAAGACACTAAAAAAAGCCAAAGCTTAAGCTTCAGCTTTTATAATCTCAAATCATCAGTTATTACGACATTGATAGGTTCTTCAGTATCTTTACGATATCTCTTCAAACAGAATAGTGAAACAACTACTGAAAGTAGAATCAAATCGGCTCCACTTACAACCATTGCAAAGACCTGCTCAGGACGAGTACCATAGTTCTCAATATAGTTCAATAATGGTGTACTAGTTTCCATTTTTTGGATAACGTTGGGAACAAAGTTCCAGGATACAATTGTAAAGACTGCTAAAAAGAGTAACATTCCGAACGCCCAACTTAAAACGTATCGTTGCTGACGAGTCATAAAGTCACGCTGGTTGTATTCTTCAACACATAGTCCCTTATATTGTCCATCCTTAGAAAAGAAACGTGGTTCTTCACCATTTTGAATTCGTTGAATATCACTTAAAATTTCAGCACTTAAGTGTCTAGCCGGCAACTCTTGAGCTAGTTTATTTTGTTCTTCAATATTTAGTCCAGAAACCTCATCAGTATATTTTAAAAGATGTTCTTTAGTCTGACCGTCAAATAATCTAACCAATTTTCTTAAAAGACGCATTGTTTCTCTTTCCATATATCCTCATCTCCAATCATTCTTTAATCAAATTCTCTTACTATCACTAATTCTTTAATCCTTGTGCTATGGCACTATTATATCAAGTATTAACCAGATATGCACTTACTCAAGGACAAAAATTCCTATTAGAGTTAAACATATAATGAAAAGCTCCATCTCATGATGAAGCTAAACAAGATATGTCAGACGTATTGACTACTTCTAGTCATGTCCATGCTCAGCATGATCAGCTTCAGCTACTCCATGAACTGATGTTACTTCTATTTGAGTTGTTCCCATAACGTAATTCCCACAGAAATATAGTTTCGCTCCGTCTGGGTTAGCAACCTCAAGGACAAACTGACGAACATTGTCTGCTTTGGCTTTAAATACTTGCGTTTTAGCATCAGAGTACTTATAACCTAGCATAAATTTCGCTACAAGCTCATACTGCATCTTGGTTCCAGTAATCGTTAAGTGATTTTGATAATCTGGCTTAACATCGGTTACGTTCTGAACAGTCTCAACATAAGAACACATTTCTTTCAGTGCATTCTTTACAGTCTGCGTATCAGCATCATCTGCAGGTGTTTGTGTTTCTAAAGTCGCAAGGGCCTCTTTACGCCATCGCTCATACTTATCTTCCCTTGGAATGTCTTCTGAGGAGGAGTCTTCAATCACCTGTTCGGTGCTAGGGGGTGTTGCTTTTTTCTTCGGTTCATTCTTCTTCATTAACGCAGAGACCAAAAACATGACTCCTAGTGCAAGGAAAATGACCACTAAAATAATAATGTATTTATAATCTTTTTTCATGGACTTAGTATAGCACCTTTCTATGTATTAAAAAAGAGACTTAGGGGGTGTCACATCCCCCAAGTTATATCTAGTTACTTGACAGTTGGTTAATAGAGTTAATACCCACTAAAATACAGTAGAAATATATGGTATAATGACACCAAGTCTATTTAGAAAGAATTAGTAGTAATGAACACTAGAGAACAGAAAAAGCAAGCCAAGGCTTTTATTAAGCGTTGGGAAAACCGTGGTAGTGAAAGACAAGATAGCCAGTCTTTTTGGCTAGATCTACTGCAATCTGTTTATGGGATTGAAAAGCCAACGGAATATATAACTTTTGAAGATAAAGTAATGCTGGATCATACCAGTTTCATCGACGGATTTATCGATACAACAAAGGTACTAATTGAGCAAAAGGGTGCAGATAGAGACCTAAACAAGGCCATAAAGCAGTCGGACAATACTTATTTGACACCTTTTCAGCAAGCTAAACGTTATTCAGCCAACCTTCCCTACTCTAGACGTCCTAGATGGATTATTACTTGTAATTTCAAAGAGTTCTATATCTATGATATGGAGCAACCTAATGGTGAACCCAAAGTTATTCAATTAGCAGACCTTGATAAAGAAGCCTATCGACTAGAATTTCTCGTAGATAAGACCAACGAGCACCTAGAACGTGAAATGAAAGTCTCAATGGAGGCTGGGGAAATCGTAGGCGAAATCTATGACGGATTGCTAAAACAATATGTCAATCCAGACAATCCAGATAGTCTACATGCGATTAACCAACTTGTCGTACGCCTTGTATTTTGTTTGTATGCAGAGGATGCTGGTATCTTTGGACACAAAATGATGTTCCATGACTACCTAGCTCGTTTTGGAAGTCGTGACTTTCGCCGTGGGTTAATGGACCTTTTCTCTGTCCTTGACACCCCAATCGACACGCGCGATCCCTATCTTGATAGTGAACTAAACGCCTTCCCTTATGTAAACGGTGGAATGTTTGCAGAGAATAATCTAGAGATCCCTAATTTCACTGATGAACTCCGTGAGCTTATTCTTGAACATGCTTCTTCAGGCTTTGACTGGTCAGAGATTAGTCCGACAATCTTTGGTGCGGTATTTGAATCAACTCTTAACCCAGAAACACGTCGAAGCGGTGGAATGCACTATACTTCGATTGAAAACATCCATAAAGTTATTGACCCGTTATTCTTGGATGAGCTAAAAGAAGAGTTGAACGAAATACGCCAATTTAAGCAGCCTAAGACGGTTGAACAAAAAGCAAAACAGTTCCAATCCAAACTAGCGAGTCTTCTTTTCTTCGACCCTGCTTGTGGTTCTGGAAATTTCTTAACTGAAACATACGTCTCTCTCAGACGCTTAGAAAATGAAGCTATTAAGCTTTATATGGGAGATACTGTTGCTTTGGATCTCGGTCAAGATTTAGTCAAAGTAAAGCTGAAGCAATTCTATGGTATTGAGATTAACGACTTTGCAGTTTCTGTAGCCAAAACAGCTCTCTGGATTGCAGAAAGTCAAATGCTTGAAGAGACTAAAGATATTGTATTTGCAAATATTGACTTTCTTCCGCTTAAGTCATATACCAATATCGTTGAAGGAAATGCTCTAGAGATAGATTGGGAAAGTGTAGTTCCCAAAGATAAGCTAAACTATATCATTGGAAATCCACCGTTTGTCGGAGCTAATGGTGTCAGTAAATCCCAGAAACAAGAATTAATAAACTTGTTTGGCGAAAAGAGTAATGCAGGAATTTTAGATTACGTAGGAGGATGGTATGCTAAATCCGCAATATTAATTAACGATACAAATATTAGGTGTGCATTTGTATCAACTAATTCCATTTCTCAAGGTGAGCAAGTTTCTGTTTTATGGGACTTCCTATTAAAGAAAAATATTTCTATAGATTTTGCGTATAAAACTTTTGTATGGAATAGTGAGGCAAAAGAGAAAGCAAAAGTCCACTGTATTATTATTGGATTTAGCTCAGTGAAACAGAGTAAGTTAATCCTTTTTGATAAGGACAACAAAGAAATTGTCGAAGCAATTAGTCCATATCTAATTGAAGGAAAAATGATCTATGTAAGGAGAAGAAACAAGCCTATATCCCAAAAGTTACAAATGTCTAGAGGTAATCAACCAACTGATGGCGGGAATTTAATAATTAAAGCTGAAGAGTATGGTAGTTTTATCAAATCTGAACCAACAGCAAAAAAATATATAAAAAAATTAATAGGTTCTAGGGAGTTCATTAACAGTTTAGATAGATATTGTTTATGGCTTGTAGGAGTTTCTCCAAAAGAGTTACGTTCCATGCCTAAAGTCTTAGAACGTGTAAATTTAGTTAAAGAAATGAGACTAAATAGTTCGGCTTTGGGTACTAGAAAATTAGCGGAGAGGTCTCATGAATTTAGAGAAACTAAAAATCCAAATACATATCTAATTATTCCAAGAGTTTCATCAGAGAGTAGACGGTACATTCCAATTGGTTTTTTAGACTCTGATACTATTCCTACAGATTCAGTAACAATTATTGAAGATGCTTCTCTTTACGACTTCGGTATTTTAACTTCAAATGTACATATGGCATGGATGCGTACAGTTGCTGGACGTCTTAAATCAGATTATCGCTACTCTGCCAAAATCGTATACAATAACTTTCCTTGGCCTGAAGTAACAAACACTCAAAAAGAGAAAATATCAAAAACTGCTCAAGCCATTCTTGATGCGCGTGCACTTTATCCAGATAGTTCATTAGCTGATCTCTATGATGAACTAACCATGCCTAAAGAACTTCGTCGAGCCCACCAAGCTAATGATAAAGCAGTTATGGAAGCCTATGGATTAACCAAAATAGTAGATGGCAAAAAAACTTGGCTAACCGAGAGTGAGACAGTCGCAAGACTATTTGAGATGTATGAGCAACTTACAGACAGCAATTCATAGAATAAGAGACATCTCGATATAAAATAAAAAAGACTATGCAGTCTTTTTTATTTTGATTAAGCCTACTTATCACTAGTCTTGATTAAGTAAACCATCACTAATATAAGGAGAAGGGTCTCCATAGCGGTTCCTCCTTTCGTTTAAAAAAGGAAACACGCAATCAGTTAGAATTCAAATATACAAATTCTACCTCATATCATTATATAATTTAAAAAAATCTATTTAAATCATTGCACTCTATGAGACAAAAATGTAGAATATAGACAAAGTAAATTTATATTTGAATTTTTGCCGAAGCGTTTATTCGAATATGGAAGGATTGTTGCAGCAATCCTTTTTTTATATCGAATATTCCTTGTAATGGTATCTTACTACGTTTCTTTCAGGAAAGCAAAAGAAATCAAGAAAACTGCATTTAAAATAATATCGTGTTTGTTTTTGAGATTAACCCATTTAAATAGCATTTTGGGTCATGATTCATAAGTAAAAACTTATTGTTTCTCCTTATCTCCTTGCCTCTCTATACAAAATAGCAGCAAATGATTCTGTGACAATTTGTGGGAAATTTTTGTAAAATTCAAGGTGTCCCAGGACAGCAAGGTCATAGGTTGTATGCTCATCAATAACATCTTGAGCCATGCCTCTAAAAATACTGGTCTTTCTGATCCACTCCTCGCCTCTCTTGGTCTTCACAATTAATATATACCGTTTCCCCTTCTTGGTTTCTCGCTCTTCAACTGATAACCTTACCTTACCATAAAAAAGGAACATATTGTCTTCATCTGCTTTATCAAACCACCCATTCATAGATTTTCTTCGGATTGCTCTTCGGTTAGGCTGATGGTTTCTTGCTCCTATATCTATTACGAATGGAGTCTGTTGTTCAGCATTTACTGCATTTTCATCGTCTCCTATATCCCTAGGCAACAAGCTATTTAACATTGCTTCAAGTCTATCACGTACTTGTTCATCTGTTAATGTTGCTACAAATTGCTTAACTGCCCTATTTGAAGCTAGGTCATAATTATATGAACAACCTTCTTCATGGTTTGAAGTTGGAAGGGTTGACAAAAATGCCCTTCTTTCTGATGTTTTATGTGTAAAACGTAAATTTGCTATCTGACATTCTGGACACAACATTTTATCTCGGTATTTTGAAATATCTCCCTTTTTCTGTTCATATTCTTTTTGAACTTCATATACACTATGGAGCTGTTGATCCTCAACATAAAAAAAATCTTCGTAACTATGATTTGGCATATCTAAGTTCCTCCTTATTGAAATCAATTATGCACTTTTTCAAATTCTATTATAACTTTTCTCATAGAAATTAACAAAGAGACCTAGTTTTAGTTAAACTTTTTCTCGTGACCGAAATTAAAAAAATCAAGCAAATAAAAAGGAGTCAAAAGATGACTCCTTTTTTGTATTTACATAATTATGTTTATGTATTATTTTGCCTTATTTTCACTAACAGTTAGGTCAATTAGGGGTAGATAGCTTGGAGAAAACCTACCATTGATTCCAAATGGATGGAAGTTAAAATGAAGATGGTATAGCGTATCTTTCGTTTCAAACGTATGTTTAATATTCCCTGGAGCAGTTCCCTCTCTATAATAACGAGGAGAAATTACTTTCTCACATTCCATATTAGTAACCTCAACAATCGACCTATACTCCGGCTTGATAGCATTCTTATTAATCATTGTCATTTGAGCATTAGAGTCGTGGCTTGTTAACTCAATATCATTAATAAGTGAATGTTCATTATATAAGCTGGTTTCAGTAGATTTCTTCAAACCAAGATAATCCACATCCATAACATTCTTGAATAGATAACGTTTAAATAAGCTGGAACTTATTTTCGTTCCCACAAAATAAAGGGCAAGACTAACTAACAATAGCTCAAAAATCAATGTCATGCTTGCATCCGTAACCCGGATTGGTTTCATCAAAAGAATACATAAACCAAACATTTCCATTATACTTACAAGTGAGGTAAATACCCACCAGTCACTACCACTCTTATATTTAAAAACAGCCCTTAACGTAAAGAGACCGAGGTAAACTCCTTGAAAGATATAAAGGAAGACCTTTACTTGATTTATAGGCATTGTGTTAATAAAAACATTAAGGAAAATCGTTCCCATAATTATAGCGAACCATAAGAAAGCTTTTCGCAAACACCAGTCTAGGCCTTGTACAGCCAATAATGACATGCTTTTCGGATTAATTTTTGATTGTTTACTCATTTATACTCTTTTTCTCCTTTTTGATTTATTCTTTAGATGGTGCTCCACCTTTTTGTGTCTTAGGATCAATCACCATACCAACTTGTGGTTGGGTATCCCCTAGAATAATCGACGCTGGACTCAAGAAATCACCGTACTGGAAGACTTTCGTTTTCCGACGTTCAAAGTGAATATGTGGTCCAGTAGCTGCTCCCGTTTGTCCAACATATCCGATAAGTTGGCCTTTTTTGACCTTATCCCCTTTCTTAACAAGAGGAACATCACGCATATGTCCATAATAGATAATAGTGCCATCTGGAAGGGTGTGCATCACGTGGTTACCGTCAATATTCATCGCTTCTTCATTGACCTCTACTACTTCTCCGTCTGTAACAGCGTAAATAGGAGAGCCCTCTGGTGCTGCAAGGTCCATTCCTGTGTGTCCTGAACCCGCATTTGGTCCACCTGCATTAGCTGCTGCACCGAAAAGTTGGGTAATGGTATAAGGAACATCGAGTGGCTGACCAGTATCAGTGCTGAGATTACTACTATCGCTCTCGCCACACGTATCTGCATCTACTTCCTCCTTGTCATCATCCTTATCCTTCTTGTCTTTCGGACGATAGACATAGACTTTTCCGTAGTCCATAGTAATACGGTCTCGATATTGACCATAATTATTCTCAGCAATCCCATCTGTTGAAGGGGAACATTGGATAATATTCTCCTTATCCTCAACTAGCATGGTCTGTCCTTTATCTCCGGAGCTACTTCCTTTCGTACCCCAGATAATGACATCTCCTTTTTCACGGTTTTGAACATCATCTTTGGACGACCAGGCTCCCTCATACACCAATTCATAACCATTGTCTTTCAACCAGTCGTGTTCTGAATCGGTATCTACTGGAGATCCAGATTCTTTAGCACCTCCGTCAACAAGGGCATAATAGAGAGCAGATGAATGGTCATAGCTATCTGGTCCAGTACGAGCATCACGAGAATACTTAACCTTGCCTAGCTTATCCTTATACCACTTGATAGCTTTGTCAGTATCAATAGTCTTTTTATCCTTATCGCTGTCTTTTTTGCTAGCCTTGTTGCTAGAGTCACTTGATGAACTGCTTGAACTGCTATCGTTATCATCGTCTTCGTTGTCGCTATCCTCTTCATCATCGTCACCGTCATCATCATCTGAACTTTGACTACTTGACGAGGAGTTATTGGAAGAAGCACCGCCACCACCAAACGCCTTTTGGAACTTGGCATCATCGTACTTATATTTACTTGCTTCGAAGACTTCCGCAAACTTCCTTGCATCAGCCTTCTTCTGCTCTGGTCTGACATAAGCCATATTACCTCGTTCGTAGGCATTCCATGACATAGCAGTTTCATCGATATTGGTTTGTTTCGCAAACTCCTGGAATGACCAGTTATGGCCAGATTCGTCATAGGCTGGGTTCCAGTCACCTTTAGAGATGGCATCAATAACAAAGGCAACCATCTTATCAGCATCTTCCCAATCTGGACTATTAAGAGGTGCATATTTCGTGTAGGGGTCAAACTGGAAGATTCCACCACCACCAAGTGTGTTAGATGTCCCACCTGTCGTTGGAACAGCTCCCTTTGAAATGGAGTCATTGATACCACCACCATAATGCCCTTGGGCACGTCCAATGATGTCATAGCTCCCTTCAGAGTTTGCCCAACCAACAGCACCTGCAGCAGATTCCCCAGACAATCCAGCATTCACAAAAGCCATAAAGACTTTGTGGGCATTTTCATAGGCTTTTGTCCCCTTCGTAAAGGGATCAGAGTCGCCAGCAGATGCTGAGTCAGTTTTAGTAGAAGTCGATTGAGGCTTAGAGCCATCATCATCGTCTTCTTCATCATCGTCTTCTTCATCGCCATCTTTTTGGTAGGTTACACATTGGGCGTTAGTCTTGCTACCTTTCCCACCGGAAGTACTAATTGTCCCCATTAAACCAGTGATAATCGCAATTAAGATAACCGCAAAAGTTAAAATAGTTCCTATAATAATGGTTGTCTTCACTCCAAAAATCGTTAGAAGAACACGAGCAGCTTTATCACCTATTCGTTTCAAATATCTTAGTCACCCCCTTAATGAAGTAGTGCGGTTAGCCAATACCAACCAAATACAAGTAAAAGTCCTAGGGCAAGAAAGATACTTTGTTTAATGAATTTTCGATTTCGTTTTTGTTGTTGCTTTCGCATCCAAAATGAATCTTCATCTGAGTAATAGTCTTTGTGACGTTCCACTTGCAAATTATAATAGTCTGTCACATCCTCCTTGACACTGGATAACCTTTCTCTCCCACGCGCAATGAGACCTTGTTTTTTCTCTTGTTCACGTGAGATACTGTCTTCATCAAAACCGTCATAGTAGGTATCGTAAAATGCTGAATAATCTACTTGCTCTTCAAGGCTTTCCGGATAGACTTGGTCTTGATGCTCATCAAGAGGATCTAGTTCTAGTTCACGTTGAATATACTGACCATCTCGTTTAAAACGATAAGATACCATATATTAAAACCTCCTTAAGCCAATAATTGGCATTTTTTGTGGAGCAATATAGAGTTTATCTGTTACTGTTACCTTAGAAAAAGGTACACCTTTGATTTTAAAAGTACGGTGTAACTCCTTAACAACGAGACCAGCTTTATAATCTTTTTCCGTCACTTCTTCCTTAAAGAGTTCTTCATAAGCTGATACCTGAATCAAGTCTAGGAGACGATAAGCAGATTGATAAGCATAATAGTTACTTCGATTGGCCAATCTCTTTTCAAAAAGAGGTGAATATTCCTTTGAGAAGAATGATACGATCTTAACAGCTCGTTTTCTATGGTTATATTCTAGTTTAGCCATAACCCATGCAAGCCCCCAAGTCACTAGCGTGATAAAGCCCCAGGTGTTCATCAAACAAATAGGAAGAAGACTAAACATAAGGATACGCTTTGCTTTCTTGATACGTTCACGTCTCTTACCAGTAAGTAGCTGATAAATGGCTACAATCAAGGCACAAAACACATATGGTGTATAGGCAATAGCCATAAAATGAACACCGTAGGCAAATAAAAGTGTCTGATAGAGCATGAGATAGCTATAGAAACCAACCAAACCAAGAACTAAACTAATAATAAAGGAGACTATCCTAAAAAAACGTAGTGTCTTAATGTCATAAGCAATATTGTTAACCCATAGTGACATTTGCATTAGTGTGGTCATTATTTAATTTTCCTCCTCTGGTTCTTCTTCTGATTCAAATATTCTCGACTCAAATCGAGCAGGTTCTTGGTAGATAATCATGGCTGAGTACTCATCCACTTGCTGACTTCCAAATAAGCCACATAAACTACTTAAAAGATGTGTTTTTCGCATCTGATAAGTAATATCAACAACACGACAGGTCTTTTTGTAAGCCAAGATCTCTAAGTAATCATTTACAATTCTTTCCAAATCATGCGGATTATCCTCTGTCAGAATTTTAGTTTGTAGTTGGAATGCCTCATCAGAATATGGTTGCTGTAGGTTCATTGTATTTCCCCCTTTCACCATTTCTAAGGTAAGAATGCATAGCGAACATGTTCATCATACGGATACTTACCATAAGACCTATTATCCGCTAGTTGATGGTTGAAGACTAAGTTCTTGACAGAAGCAATATTTAGGAAGAAATCACCATCTCTTAAATATTTAAGTGACGAAAGTTCACTCTCGGTCATTTCCCCTTGTAAAGCATCTGCTAGACGAGGGATAGTCAAATCACCTAATTGAGAAAAGACACGATACGTCATCATAGAGAAAATTGCGCGTGTCGCTAAAACGTAATCCACTGCGTCCGTAGAGTTTGCATTCAAGAGGATGTTATCTAACGAACTCATTTCCATAATAAATGCAGAATAGTTACTACTTACATTCTCAATCAAATCCTTTAGAAAGTTAAGAGACTCTGAATAACGATAATTGAAGAGCTTATGTGCTCCGTTAATGGTAATAATGCTATGAGGTCGTTGGCTCTTATCTCCCCCGATAATCCCTCTACGGAAATACTCAGAGACCCTTCTTCCATTTGCTACAGCGTATGATGAAATGATAGATAACACTTGGTAAAGCTGAATATTAAGAAGTTCAGTATCTTGAATCCCAGAGAGGTCAAAGGTCACAACTTGTTCATTTGAGAAATCTTCAAACTGTGAGGTCGCATTTAAGAAGCGATAATCCCCCAAGAGACCAGAGAAAGCATTATAGAGACGGTCATAACTTGCAGCATCAATTTCATTCCCCTCTGCGATTTTGTCCTCTTTAAGCTTGTTTAAGCGTTCTACCCAATGAGATAGAGTCGGATAATCTTCTGGAATAACATTCGTAATCGTTAAGTCTTCTTGGTCCATGACTTCTGCATTACGGTTCCACAGACTACGGTCTTCATAAAAGTCGTTTAAAGCAGATGACAAATTATTGAGGTCAGAATTCTTTAACCCTGGATCAAGAATTTGAGCCAAAGCACGTAGTTTATTACGGTGGGCATAGAAAGATTGGACCTGGTCCGTTGTTTCTCCATCTGCAGAGGAAGCCGTCGCAATAATTTGCATGAGGTTAATATGATTTCGATTATTAGTACCAGACATCTTAACATATCGACCACCTTGAAGTTCCGTAAGTTCTTTTAAGTTACCAGTAAGGTCAATGTTAAAAATGGTATGGCCTTTAGCAAAATAGGTATCAATCAAATTACCTAGCAGTTTCATTTTCCCGTTTCCTGCTCCGGCTATCAGCATTGATGGAATTTTACGTTCCCTATCTTCATGCAAAAGGTCAAAGTTAACCACACCACCAGTACGTGTTTCTCCTAAGTAAACACCATAGGTATCCATTAAGTTCGTATGATTAAAAGGATAGCCAGCACCTAAATCCCAGACGGATGCTGCTTGTCCTTTTCGACGTAGTGGAGTGTCTTCCAAACGAGATGCTGGAATAAAAGCTGTGTGATATTCGACGTCTTGCATGCCATCTGAAGAAGAGATAGAATACTGATTCAACTGTTGCTTAAGGTCAGCTTCTCGTTCTACCAGTTCATCCAATGTGTTTGCAGCTAATAAAAAGCGAGTGTGAATTTTTTTAGAAGGAACATTATTACCAAGTTTTTCGCGATAGTCTAACAAAGAACTAATACGCATCTTATCATCTGCATCTTGTGCAGCCTTTGTGTTTTGCGTTGCTAACATATTAGAGATAGCTTTTGAGGCTAATTCTGACATTTCGCTATTTGAAGCATGTTCTAAAGACATAAAGCTGATAACATTATCAACAAGCATTAAATCGCTCATCCAGAAGTCAGGTAAACCGTGTTCTGGGTATCGGTCATATGGAACATGAGCAATCTTATAATAACCGTTTGCTTGTCTCCAATATCTATCATCATATTTAAAATCTGGAATATCACTTTGAATCCTACTAATAAGATTGAGGTCATAACCCTCTCGAATATATTTCTTGATTTTTCGTGAACTTAAATCCATGTAAACTCCTTCTAATACTGGTTAGGCGAAACATTCAGTGAATCATTAAAGTTGTAATATTGAGTCAACAACTCTTCCTTCTTTTCGACAGATACAACTTTAGGGGCAAATCCGTGGCTCGAAGCAATAGTTAGTGTGGTACGTGTATTGGAATCAATTTCAGCCAAAGTATCTCCAAACACCCAAATAAAGAACTCGATATTTTGTTGATTGATTGCAATGACTTGTTGGACGAGATATTTTGTTTTCAAAATATCTTCTCTTTGTCTAAGTTGATAAACAAGTCTCTCTTTACGTGAAATGGTATCAATGTCATCACCATCATTGATGATCAATTCTGGAGCGTTCTGTTCTTGTTTGACTTCATCTAGCAGACGTAGCAATTCGTTAGATTGACTTGAGACATCTGTTGGCAATTTTGTTGTCTGGATCATCATATCAAAGGCAGTCCCAGACAGAAAAAGAGTGAATCCTACTTTAATTGCTGCCTGTTCTTCGTTAGACATCGCTTGAATATCTTGCCCAAACACCTCAAAAATCTGCACATATCCTGAATAGCCATTAGCTAATCGTATCGGTTGATTAGGATAGCCATATAGGATAGACTTCACATCAGTTATCGCAACAGTGTTTAAAAAATCTTTACGTTTCTTCTTATTAAGTGGAACATACACAAATTCCTCTCCGGCACGTTCACCAAGGTCAATACTTTCATATTGTGTTTGTTTTTCCTTCTTCTTAGCTTGTTTACTTTTACGTGCCTCTTCTTTTTTTTGTTTCTTAAGTTCTTTATTTCGTTTTCTAAGTTCTTTTTTTGTCAATACTGGTTCTTCAATTAAACCTGGCATATCATTTCCTCCATAAACATTATTCTTCCCTATTCTACAAAACACTATAGGGTGTTCGTAACCCAGTGACACCTATTAGCTACTCATACTTATCCATGATTTTGACTATTTACTTCTATTTAGGGCTCTCTGTCCTTGTCTAGCTACTTAAAAACTGTTACAATCAAATAAATACAAACGCAATAATCTTTTTAGGAGGGTTTTAGGATGCTAGACTTTTTACAAGACTTTTATTTTTCACTTTATATAAGCACTTGGACCTCGTTTAAATGGTTACTTTTTTCAGTACTGATTGGTATCGCTTGCTTCTTGCTTACGCTTCTTTTTTCTACGATAAGTGAGGCGGCAGAAACGATTTGGTTTAAATTTTCTTTGTCTCTAACTGGAATATTTGCTCTGTTTTGTTTATTCATGACACTTCATGGCATCATCCACTCAATAGGAATCCTAGTAGGTGCTGTTTCTAGTTTCTTTTTCCCAGTATTTGGCTTAATCATTATCTGTGGAATTATCCTATTCATCATCAGTCTTTTTAATCCATTCTTCCTCTTCTTCTTAGTTAAGAAATAAAAAACAAGCCTTTAATATGGCTTGTTTTTTTTAGACTATTATCACAACTCTCCGTCTTCTCCAGCATCAAATTTCTGGAATCGACTATCACTATCTAAGCTATTTTTCTTTGGTAAGCTTTGAGTCGGAGGAGTAATGTTTGAAGTATCCCCCTTTGGAGTAATTCTTCCTGCTCCACCAGTACTATTTAAGATTTTATCTCTAACATTATCTCTAGAGCTTGTGTAGCCTTTTCCGAAACTGCTTGAGAAGTCTCTCTTAACGGATTGACCAGCATTCCTGAATTCATTTCCAACAACTTCTTTACCAGATTTAACAGTCTCTTTGAATCTTCTAGACACATTGCGTCCAGTTGCACTCACTGACTGACCAACAATCTCTCTATACTTAAGACCATGAGCTCTTCTATCTGCCATTGCATTCCAAGTACCTGCTACAGTACCAGCAGTAGCACCAGCAGCAGTTAAGGCACCTCGTCTGATATTGTTTGCAGTTGCTCCTACTGTACCTCCAGCATCCCTAAGACCGTTGATACCACTACCAACGCTATTCTTGAGGTGATTAAAGCCACTTTGATTTCGTCTGCCAGTAGTTGGATTATACCTACCTACAGCGAAGTTTCTAGCACCACCACCAATTTTACTAGCAGCCATTGCACCAACAGCCATTGTAGCGACTCCAGCCTTAGTTCCACTTGAAAGATTAGTATCAATACCTAGCCAGCGTTCCAAAACTTTTGAGCCTTGAGAAACCGCAAGATAAACACCAAGGTAAACCGCAATCGTCGCAATGGCATGTTGGAATGGATCCAATCCGTCATAGAAACTTCCACCTAGAGTTTTCTTAGCAGCAGCAGACGCTCCTGAACCTAGATTGAGTTTCACTTCGCTATAAGTAATTAAGAACCATTGAGCTACTTTGACGAATAATAGTTGGAACCAGATGGCAGCAATTCCTGTCATAACTTCCTGCCAAACTTCCAAGATTCTCATACTATTTCCAACTGCTGCATAAGAAACAAGTGGTGAGATAATTACTGTTATAAGCGTTTTGAAAATCACTCGTACCGTAGTCACTAGTAATCCAATGAGTAGAAGTAAAATGATGATTTGCTGAGTTATCAGTGCTATCCAGTCAACCTTATAGCGAGCGTAAGTCGGCAAAAAGGCTGTATTATCAAAACCAAGGAAATAACCTGATTTTGACGTAGTGACTCGTGCATAAGCTATCTTACCATCTGCATAACGAATGGTGTTGAGCGTAGATCTCATTACATCAGAGAATCCATTGTAGGGTGAATTTGCCTGGTCCTCCTTCAAGTCTTTTTCCTCTTTCCAACCAGTAAAGAACAGTTTACTGGTTTGAAGAAGGGCTGTTACTGGGTTAGACATCGCAACACCATTTTTAACCTGTTGCCCCCAATCAACCGAACCGTCTTCTCGTATTCCTAACATCTTAGGTAGCGACGATACTCGTCCTTCACGTCCAGAGTAATACTGCAACATGGCTTTATTGGTTGGGCCATAAGTTTCAGTAAAATTGGTGAACCATATATTACCATCTGAAATGGTATTCCAGTTTTTATCACCCGCTATAAAATGAGTATCTTCATTATAGCCTAACTTATCTGTATCAAAATCCATTGCATACAGCATTTCGAGGTCAACCGTATTGTTCCGAAATGGGGTTACAGAAAGCGAAACACTCTGACCACTGCCAGTTATGTCATAATAGGCTAGTCCTACGGTATCCTTCGCTATGGCACTACCAAATTTTGAAGCAAACACTGGAAGTGAAGCAACAGAGAAAGTTACCAGAATAATGTGATTGAAGAATTCTCGATACCTGAAAGGTGCTCCTGCAATTGCCATTATAAGTCGAATGAGCGTTACCAGAACAAATAATGAAATCCCAACGATTTGAAGCCACTTATAAACTTGACCAACAAAGCTATCGGATTGACTAATATAGTCAAACATCCCGAATAACTTAAACATGTTGAGGTAAGCTTTCTCAATCGCATAACTAAAACTATAGATACCTTTTGAAAGCATCTCGGGAATAAAGCCAAAAGCTATAAATACCCCAGTTGTTGGATGGAGGTATTGGTCCCACTGTGCATAAAAGGATGCCAATAATAGCTCTTTATCTTTGTCACCTCCCCAACCTTTAGAACCAACTTCATTAGGCCAATCTTTCGATTGAGAGATCATATCTGATAGGGATGGCCAGACCTTCCCTTGTTCAATCTCAATTGTTGCTTCTGCACCCATAGGTTATCCCTCCTTGTTTTCAGTTTTTTCAGCTGAAGTTTCAGTAGAAGGAGATGTTGGAGTTGCAAATGCTGTTGTTGTCGGTTCAGATGTAACTACCCAACCTTGAGTAGCTGATGGTTTTTTCTTAACATTGAAAGTAACACGACGAACTGTCGTTTTTTGAGCCTCATCCGTTGTACCAACAACGTATGTAACCTCATAGGTATCTTTCTCATTCTTAACGAGTTCAACTTTCTCCAACATTGTGCTAGAAACAGTCGCTACCTCTGGGTTAGTAAATTTAGCGTCGTTATTATCCAAGTAAGCTTTAAGCTTATCCTTGTCTCCTGAATAATAGTATGACAAGAAATAACGAGCCATGACATCAATCTCATGTTCATGATCTTGTATCATTGTAAGACGCTCAACTTTATCTGTTGTGGCCAAAAGTTCTTTCTTCACGCGCGTGAAATTACTATTATAGACCATTAGCATCAACAATAAGAACACCGACAAGGTACAAGAGCCAATAGCCAAAATCAATGGCAACTTACTTGGTGGTCCTACTTCTTCATCTTCATACACTCTGCCTGTCTTCTCCTTCCGCTTCTTGGCTCCAGCAACTGATTGTTTATGCTTATCCTTATTCGACATAAGACGATTTGGAAGTTCTCCTTCAATCGTTCCAGGTTTTGGATAAGGTGGCATATCAACAAGAGACAAGCCTAGACTTTCAGCATAACATGGAAGTAAGCCCATAGGCCCACTGAAAAAGTTCGAGATGCCTTCATATGTTGTTTTCTCAAACCGTTTATCACGGTGTGCTTCTTCTATAAGTGGGGTAACGAGTTCCTTATAATCTTTCGTAATAACAAAAGGGGTAATCTGAGGTTGTCCTTCAATACTAGGGACTCCCGTAGTTGGTCGTGTCACACGACCATTTTGTTCCATCGGTTGACTAGCAAGAGCAATTCCTTTTAAGGTAAATTCAGAATAACGCTTTTTGATTTCTCGAAAAAGTAATTCTGCTTGTTTAAAAGTTAGGAATGGTAGACTTTGAGCAATACTTTCCTTTTTATTACTAGGGAAATATTCAGTATCTAAGTCATCAATGATATCTGCTAACTCTTCATCCTTTTTAGGATTTGCATTTCCTTTCCACTCAATATAAAGAAACAAGGCATCGGGAAACAATACCTTGCGATTCCCCTTTATGGTAAGTAATTCTTTTTCCATAAAGTATACCTCTTAAAGACTTATTTTGGTTGCCAAAGATAAGTAACGATTGTACTTATCGCAGAACCAACACATAGTGCAATTGCAATCCACATTAGCCAATCAAGTGCTACTGTTCGTTTCTTATCTCCCATCATTAACAAAGCTGAAGCAACTAAACCGAATACTACTGCAGCTCCTGGGAATATAATACGCAACATACCTGCAACGTCATTAAGCGTATTTGTTGCTTCATTAGCTGGGTTAGCAGCATTTCCTCCAGTTTGCTCCGCAAAAGCAAGGGATACAGAGTTTAACGTCAACAAAGCAGTCATTCCTAGTGTTGATGCCTTTGTCTTCACGTTGTTCAAAAATGTGTTTTCTTTCAAAACAGCCTCCTTAAAAATTTAATATCTGTAGTCTACAATATTCCATCTACGAGTCACAACCTAGTGACACCCCTTAAGAAGTAAGCAAATAGTTACCATACTCCTCTGGAGGTATCCGTTTGACACTAATATGCGTCTGACGCCTATCTTGAACTGTCTTTCTACCTGAGTTACCATACGCAAACGTTCCTGGTGCATGTCCAGATAAAGACACATCAACCATAAAGTAATCTTGTGGCTTTCGCCCAAGGAAATACAATTGCTCAAAGATTTCATCAGTTAATACTTCATCAATAGTTCTCTCTAAAGGCCTTGCTCCATCTTCTGGGCTAACACCGACACTACTGAGATATTCATAGAAGTATTTTTTGCCATCGATAGTTTGGTCACCATCCATAACATCCTCATAATTAATAAGGATATGATGCTCTTTAAACCAACTGCTCTCATGTACAGCCATTTTTGAATAGACAATCTTATCAATGGTTTGTTTCGTCAAGATATTAGTCACTTCAATTTTCCAACGGTTGATAAATTCAGGACGTTTAAAGATCTTGATTAACTCGTCTCTCATGTCCTTCATGAACTCTTTATAGTCAGTCTTGTTCATTTCTGTAAAGGTCTGACCAGAGGTGATATATTTATCTTTGATTCGCTTATGCCCCACGTTTGATGTTGCAATGATAAACGTATTCTTAAAATTGATTTTTCGTCCACGTCCGTCAGTTAAATGCCCGTCATCAAGCATTTGCAAATATAAAGCCCATACATCTGGATGAGCCTTTTCTAACTCGTCCAATAGTACTAACGAGTAGGGATTCTTCTTAATTTTTTCCGTTAAGTCACCTTTTCGCTCGTCATTTCCTATAAGACGAACAACAGCATTATCAGTCATGTATTCTGACATATCCAGCCGAATCATCGCTTCTTCACTACCAAACAGTTGTTTTGCTGCTTGTTTCGCCAATTCAGTTTTACCTGTACCTGTTGTTCCAAGTAGAAGAAGAGTTCCTAGAGGTCTTCGCTTGTTCTGCCCTCCCTGGATACCTTTATACATAAGGCGTGCTATAGTTCGAATCACATGGTCTTGCCCCTTAACAACAGCACGCATACCTTCTGCAAAATCCACTGGAGTTGAGGACGTGCGTAGGAGACTTTCCATTGGAATACCTTTTTTACGGTGAATGACATTCGCAATATCTCTTAAGGTAATCTCTGATTTCCCATCAATATTTGCAGTCGCTGAAGCTTCATCAATAATATCAATAGCTTTATCAGGAAGCATTTTATCCGTGACATAACGAATAGATAATTCTACTGCTGCCTTAATGGCATCAGTAGGAATCTCAATATCAAGTTCTCGTTTATACTTGGGACGACGTTTTTTCAAGACCAAAATAGATGCCTCTTTGTCCAGTTCATCAACGTAAACTGGTTGCAGACGTCGTTCCATCGCTGGATCTCGTTCGATAATCATAAACTCATCAGCTGTAGTGGCTGAAATAAGATAGATTTCCCCACGAGATAAGGCTGGTTTCAAGCTATTAGCGACGTCAAGAGCACTTCCCTCAACCCCAGTACCCATAATGGTATGCACTTCATCAATAAAGAGGATAAACTCATCTTTATGAGCCATAAACTCTTTAATCAATCCGTCCATTTTGGCAATGATGTTCACCTCTTTACCTGTATGGTCAAATTCTTTCCCTTGGATAGCAGATAATTCTAGTTGCTTAACCTGCTTACCTTGGAAACGTGTTGGGACGTGGGCTTTTTTGTTAAGAATATCCGCACAAATTCCTTCTACAATAGCTGTTTTACCTACACCAGCTTCACCAATTAGTACAGGAGAGTTTTTTTCTAATCGATTCAGTGAGATAAAGACTTGTCTGATTTCATCTTGTCTACCCCAAGCCACAAAATCTTGACGCTTGGGTCTGATTTTCTCAGTAAGGTCTGTTGTGTATTTGTCAATATAAGGAGTCTTACTAAGATTATGGTTAGTCCTCTCCTTCATCTATTTATACTTCCTTCCTAAACGTTCTGCAGCCTTATCCATTAAGTAGCGACGGTTTTTCGAGCCATCATCTCTCAACTCTGGGTAACAGTTCTTATCAATTGGATAATAACGTTTCTTTGTCCGACGGTGTGCATGAATAAATTCCCAGAACTTATTTCCACCAGACGAAGAAGGGATCATCCAATAAATCGTTAAAGTCATTGTACAGAGTAAATTGATTAGGAACTTCAACTCCTGCCCTCTAGGGAAAAATATATCCCTGAATTGTAGCGGAAAAACAAAACTCCCTACTATAATGAAGGCTTTCATTACCGGAACACCGTAGTACTTTACCTGCGTGTAAAGACCACGAGGCAGTCCCCAGTTCCCCTCTTGTTGTTGATTTTCTTCTTGATTCATCCAGTACCTCCTAGAAGTCAATATCCATCATTGGTTGAATATTACTTTCAAAATAAAGGAAATAACGGAATTTCTCAGTCAAAAGCTCCACTTGATCCCTCTGAATACAAATAGAACCTTTCTCTCCAAAATCAATATCCAAAAGGTCCGTACATTCAATACGGCATTGGTTTAAGTGTTTCTTAACTACCTCAATGGATGTTTCAGAGTCATGATGTACGTTACTTGAGACAAAACTACGAAAGTTCTTCCAACCAACTTCTTTATCAATGATTTGATGTAGGCGTTCTAAACCGTCTGCCCATTTCCCTCTAAAAATTTGAAGGGGTTCATTCATAGCGTTACCTCGCTGATATTTCATCAATAGGCAGTCCTGGTTAAGTAAATAGCGTTGTTCGTCAATTGTCATAATCGTTAATAAAGTCCTTTCTTTCCTTTTTATATTTATTCCCCAATATCTTGTTTTACTGAGCGTACTGGTGAATTAAACTTGTAAGTACCATTCTTAACTGCTTTGATATTTTTTTCAATCTGTTCAATGATTGTCTGAACATAAGCAGCATTTTCACGCGCTTTCGCTCCGTCTTTCTCTTTAGAGTCCATACTTTTCTCGATAGCTTCCATATCACTCTGCTTATCGGTTAACTCGTTACCGACCAAGTATTCTGACTCACGCTTCAACTGCTCCAATGTTTTAGTATCTTCCTTGACACTGTCATCAAGTGTTTTTGCAGAAGCCAAGAGTTCTTTTCGTTGACCTTTTTGATATTTCAACTCCTCTTCAAAAATATTGAGGGCAAACTTCTCACGAGACAAATTCTTGACATATTTGTTTTTGAGAAGTTCATTTTGAGGAGTTACAAAGAAATCAACGTAGTTCTTATTCCCTTCCTTATCTTTTTGTTTATTCTGCTTAGAAACCGAAGCGTCATTAGAACTTGATGATAAGTAGTCATTGTATTCTTGAACGTCAATCTTGAGACTGTTTGAGTTCGGTGTCTTATTTGTCGCACGAATAACCATGAGCGTATAATCTGAAGGCACATTACGCATGACCAGATACACCTTATCTCCGGTTAACGGAATGACTTCTAAGGTCACTGCTTCAGGATTCTTAACACTACTTGGCAAGAAAACCTGCCAATCAAGATTTTCAGTATTAATCCCTTTTTTAATAGCACTAGTAGCATCTGATGTTGTTAACTCCATAACGACCAACCCATTTGAAGAGGAGTAAGTCATAGAGGTTGCTGTGATGCTTCCAAGGCCATTACCAAATGATTGTGTTGCCTGCAGTTGTGACTCTAAGTAAGTAACTCGGGTTGGAGAGAAATAAGCAGTTGTAACTGTCCAGACCATAGTTCCCAGTAATGCATAGCTAATGATTAACGTTCGTTTTAACCGATGTCGCCTCAAGTAAGAAAGAACGCTGTTACTCTCCCAGAAGGACTTGATCCTATTTGCTGCTCTAATCGGAAAATACCGCCAACCTTCTAGCTCTTCGAGCCCTTGTGTATTTTCATAATCTTTAAATTCAACCATGAAGCCATGATAGGCTATTTTATATAGGTGTCGCAACCTAGTGACATAGGTTGACTTTTGAGATAAAATCACCCTTATTCTGATTTCCTTGCCTTGAAATAACACGTCCAATAAGCTATACTAAAACTGTGTTTAGGAGTACTCCTAAACACAGTCATTGTATTTCCCTTCGGGGAATTTTATGGAGAGGTTGCTTTTCTCCTTCTTCTCCATATCTTCTTTTTCATAAAACGTCATTGTTTTTTGAAAATATTGTTGTTGTAACCATTGGGACTTCCTGTTGTTCCGATGGTTTTTTCTATTCAAAATAAGTTTCGTTGACAACAAAAAAGAGGCAGCCCTCAATGGACTACCTCTCTTCCCAAGAGAAATTTCTCTGGAGAAGAAAAACAATGACTATTTTTAGTTTAACAGCGAGGGGAGAAACCTCATAACACTAAAAACAGAAAGGATAGTTATGATTTGGGGAGGTCCCTGATTCATAACTAATAGAAGTTAATAGATTATGTTAGATGCGAGAGGAGAAATCTCGTCTAACCTTACAACAACAATGGTCGGGTTAAGGAGAGGGGAGAAACCTCATTCCTTAACCTTGATATAAGTATATCATAACAGGTCTTGTATGCGAAGCTCAGAGGACCCTTTATTTCAGTTTTTTTTATTTCTTTTCAATCTCCTATAATTATCTTGATGTCAGTATGATATCATGGACACATTTTGTGTAGGATGTCATCTAACCAAATAAGATGTCCAAATGTCAGAAAAACACCCAAAAAAATTCAAAGGAACTATATTTCTAACACAACGTATTTACTAGAACCGTTGTGTTAGAAATCCAAATTATTCTCTTCTCTAAATCTTTGTTTCTCTTCATCTGTGCCACCACGAATAAAAGTTGTTTCCCCTCTATGGACAGTATGTACTATTGGAGACTTTCTTACATCTGGATAGTCATGTGTCACAACCGAATTAGAATCATCGTTGTCAGTAACTTCAGAATTGGAACCATCGTTGTCAGTAACTTCGGAAATGGAAATATTTTCATCACTTTGACTGTCACTGACTTCCTCATTATTTGCGTCATGACCTAATTGTTTAGCTAGTAATAATGCTGCTGCACCTACCGTAAGGATAGCTCCTCCAACTTTTAGGAATTTTTTCCCATTATCAGTCTTTGAAAATTCAATAGTATCTTCAATTGAATCTGATACCTTCCTTTTCAAAGTACCGATTTTACTGGTGTTCTTCTTAAAGTTTGGTAACACTTCCGAAATAGGAATCCAGAGTTCCATACGATACTTCTTGTTTAATCTATCCCCAACACTATAGACTTCAAGACTAGGACTATTTTTTATTACAAAATTCTCCTTAGCAAACTCCCATGCTTTAGGAATTGTTTTTTCGACAGAGCCTATTAGTTCAATGATAGCATAATTGCCACTTGGAAGGATTACTTCTTTAAACCTATCAGAGTTTTTAGGAACATGACCAATACATGTATAATATGTAAAATCACCATGTTCATCTGGAGCCGAAATATATCCAACTGGTGCGTTATAATCAGCAGCGACATACTTATAATAGTTTTTCCAAAAAGAGGTAAAGTCACTTGATTCTGACGCATGATTTTCTATACCATAGAATTTTACCTCATTTTTCTCAACAATACTAATTCTCATATTACTACTACTTTCTATAAGTAATCACTTTATTGACACAATAATATTATCCTTTTCTCGGATAACTAGAACTAAAAATTATAGCTCAAAAACAAAGTCTGCTATTCGTTTTGCTGCTTTCTCTGTAGCTAAATCAATATCCTCTTTAGTCCAAGTATCTTTGGTATACGTCACGAGAGACTGAGCTATTGGAAACTTACTACCAATATATCCATTACCCTTAGAGATATGATTTTCCTTCTTAGTTCTAAACCAGGCATCTCCAATACCACGATTTATTTCTGATTCAAGTAAAATCTTGTTTCCTAACTTCTCAGCATATTCACGAAATTCATCCGGGTCATCGACACCTATATCATGCATGATGTGCTCTCTGTTAATCCCACTTTTTGGCATAATATGTTCGATGTCTATATTTCCGTCAAGCTTTAGATTTATAGCATGTTCGGTTGCAAATAGGTACTCATTCACATAAATAAGAGCATTTGAGACTCCACTCTCTAAAAGTGTTTGTTTAACATTTTCATATTCAAAATTCAAACGTATATGCTCTCTAACCTTATCAATCAATGACTCTGTTGAAAATATATCGACTTGACTATACATCAAATTGATTTCCTCAAGAAAGCCTTTGAATAATCCATGGCTATACGATAACTCAGACAATTCAATTAAGATACCAATTCGCATCAGGTACTCAATATATCTCTTATCATCTCGGAAAAATAGATAGCTACTCACAAATGGCCTTAAATTACCATTAAGCTGACTGACTACTCTACCAATCGAAGTTTCTGATGTAAGCAAATAAGTATGGAGTATCTTTTTCAAATCATCTGTAAAGACAACATCATCATTAAGAAGTTCCTTATTCTTATTAAAGAATGCACGTATTCCGGGATTCCTTCTGTCTGTACCATTTTGTTGCGATAGTTTAGTGAAAATATAATGTGTCATCAACGTATTCAAATCAAGATTTGACTTGTCAGCCCATTCTACTATCTCCTGCCAATTATTTTCAAATGTTTTTCTATCTGCAGCACTAGCAGTTGTTTTGGAAACAATGACTTCAATTGGAGTCAATGGTACACCAGTACCATTTAAAGAGTTAAAAATATTAATAGCTTGGTCAGTATTAAAACTTGTAATGGTGATGACTTGGCAATTTTTTATAAAATGATTAGCAAAATTAATGCAATTAATAACACTCAATTCTTTGCAAGTATTGTAGAAATATCGGAAATTTTTGTAGAAGTTCGTATAGCGATTATCTTTTTGGCGACGGTATATTTGATGAACATTCTGTTTTATTTCTTCAAAATTGCGTCCAAGTAGAATTGCCTGCATATCAAAAGCATATTTTTCTGAGATGGAATCATTAATGTACTTTATCATTTCAACAGTTGGGAATGATAGCCCATCAACAAAATCATCTAGTTCATCCTCAGACATATTAAACAGCAATGATGCAATTTGTTCTTTTAATCCGTTCAGTCTCTTAATAAGTCGTCTACCATCTGCATCGTCTTGAGGTTGGATAGCTAATTCACTCTCAATTTTAAGTAACAACGCTTTTAATAACAACATAAAGGTAGTTGTTCTTTGTTGACCATCAATTAGTGTAACGTCATGATCCTCACCAGACTCTTGTGCAATCAACACTGCTCCAAAAAAGTAATTGTCCTGTGAATCTTTATCGAAGTTTTCCATATGCTGATTGATGTCTTCAATTAACTGATCACATTGTGCCACCTGCCACGCATACGGTCTCTGGTAGCTAGGAATATAAAACTCAGATTTAGAAAAATATTGTTCTACTGTTTGTAGACTTGGCTGAATATCATTACGCATGATGAACTCTCATTTCTTATAAATTGTCTCAATATAATGAAACTATACTTTTTCCATATTATACCACGAAAACACTTCCATAAATAAAATAAAGTAGAGACACTAATTAATGTGTCACTACTTCAATCTCAATTTTGTTGACTGTTGAATTCAGGTGATATCATGTTCTCACTTCTCCTCTTTCTTTTCCAACATACTATAAAATTTGACCTCTTCCATAAAATATCACCAATTTTTGTATAGAATTATAACTAAAGATAAATCAATCTATTTCTCAAATAAAAACTCTCTCTCATCCTATTCCCTCAACTCTTCAAGTACAGTTTCTACGTCCTCTTCTGTCACCATTTCTCCAGGTTCTACTTTCTCTCCTGGCAAGACATAATCATGGATTTTCCCATTTCGTCGGACAATACTGATCTTATCGCCCTTGATAAACCCTCTTTCTATCGCTTCCATTACTTCATCATAAGTCATCATTT
>ERZ857521.702-NODE-702-length-47257-cov-12.838545_pt1 | contig 47257 bp, 46 predicted proteins | sample MGYA00519701_ERZ857521 | MGnify/ENA primary metagenome ERZ857521 (study PRJEB31778, sample SAMEA3449346) | human gut metagenome | biome: human gut; feature: human-associated habitat; material: faeces | place: United Kingdom | collected 2010/2012 ...
TTCTGCACGTCCTTCTGCACGTCCTTCTGCACGTCCTTCTGCACGTCCTTCTGCACGTCCTTCTGCATGACCTTCCAATTTTGCTGTATTCAGCACGTCATTTTGAATCATGATGGCATTGACATGTTCGTCATATTCATGCCGTTCTTCTGGCGACATATCATAATAACGAAGCTTTTCCCGCGCTTCAGGTAAGCCGGGCGCTGTTGTATCCGGATCAATAATACCTGTTTTAAGATATTTCACCCACTCTTCCAAAGGCGTTTTTGCCACTTGGTTAAACTCGTTCACCCGTATCAGGTAATATTCAGGGAAAACCTCTTGGGGAAGCTTTTGGATTATAGCACCTTCCTCTTTTGCTGTAATTAGCAGTTCATCATTCGTATGTACGCCGATAAAACGGTTCTGCCCGTGATACAGATAATCATTACCCTTTCCCAAATCAAAATAAAGGATACTGACTAAATACACTTTATTTACCTCTTGATAAATATGCTCCGCAAAAGCAGGTGTACCAAACCGTATGCGTTCCAGATAATAAAGCTTACGCATGTTCTGAATGCGAATCACAATATCATCCCCTTTCTTGTCTTTGGCCTTAATATCTATCCGGTCTGTTTGAGCATCGTCCCATACGCAATAGGCTTTCTCATCTTTTATAATCTCTTCTATACGAATTTCTTCACACAAAAGCACAGTCAGCAATCCTTCCAGCACGCTGAAATTAGCCTTGTCTCTCAACAGCCTTTTGATGGCCCAATCAAACCGTATATAAGAATTCTTTTGCATAAGGACAATTTTTAGTTAAAGATGCAGGCAAGCCCTCGTTTCTTCGATTCCAGCTTAAGAACTAAAAACCATAAGAATTACAAACTCACCAACTTGTCTGTTTACAAAGATAAGAATACTTGGGGAGATTCACAAATTTGAGTATGGAGAAGTTTTTAAAGCTTTCATTTTACAGAACCGATCCTTTTGGTTTTGTGCCATTTCTCATTCTTGTATCGGATGAAAAGCCTTTCAAAATCTTCACTGCTGTACATATCACTATAATTTTAATGTTTACAGTGCGAAGGTAGGCACATCTATCTGAACGGGCAATACGTCAGTTTTGAACGCTTATTGGTGATTGATGCAAATCCCTTTCAGGTACCATTCATACAGGCGGTGGATGCCTTCGTCTATCTCCACTTTATGATGCCAGCCCAAGTTATGAAGCTTCGTTACGTCGGTCAGCTTGCGCATCGTTCCGTCCGGTTTTGTGGCATCCCAGCGCAGCTCTCCCTTGAAACCGATTTCTTTCACAATCTTTTCGGCAAGCTCTTTTATGCTCAGTTCTTTTCCTGTACCTACGTTGATGTGACAGTTGCGGATTTCCTTATCACCCTCTTTATAGGTGTCTTTGAAGTCTACGTTCAACAATACATGTACACTGGCATCTGCCATTTCTTCACTCCACAGGAACTCACGCAGGGGCTTGCCTGTTCCCCATAATATGACAGCTTCGGGTGTGATGCCGAACTTCGCCAACTTCTCCAATATCTCTTCATCGGTATTCCTGCCGTTCACGCCTTCTACCGGACGCAAGTTGATGTCCTTGCGCACAGCTTCCCAGTTTCCTTCGTTCAGGCATTTGGCAAGATAGACCTTGCGTATCATTGCCGGAAGCACGTGGCTGTTCTCCAAGTGGAAGTTGTCATTCGGTCCATACAGGTTGGTAGGCATTACGGCAATGTAGTTCGTACCGTATTGCAGGTTGAAGCTCTCGCACATCTTCAGTCCGGCTATCTTGGCGATGGCATACGGCTCGTTGGTGTATTCCAAAGGAGAGGTGAGCAGCACTTCTTCTTTCATCGGCTGGGGAGCCTCACGCGGGTAGATGCAGGTGCTTCCCAAGAACAGCAGCTTCTTCACATGGTGGCGGAAGCTCTCGCCGATGACATTCTGCTGTATTTGCAGGTTCTGGTAGATGAAGTCCGCGCGGTATTGCAGGTTTGCCATGATGCCGCCCACATGTGCCGCTGCCAATACCACGGCGTCAGGCTGTTCCTCATCGAAGAAACGCTTTACGGCAGTACCATCCAATAAATCCAGTTCTTTATGACTGCGTCCTACAAGGTTTGTATATCCTCTCTGCAAGAGGTTGTTCCAGATGGCGGAACCCACCAGTCCATGGTGTCCCGCCACATATATTTTTGCTGATTTGTCTAACATGCTTCTTTAAGTTGACTAGTAAACAAGGTTTCAGGTGACCAGGCTTTGACAAAACTATTCAGAACCTTGTCAACTTGTCACCTGAAACCTCGCTGCCTTATTTAACTATTCCTTTCTCCAGATATTCAGCCAAGTTGGTGCGTACTTTCTGTCCGGCATCCTCGGCTGCCACCTTTGCCATATCGGCATCTACCATGAGTTTTACCAATTCTTTAAATGTAGTCTTTTCCGGATTCCAACCCAATTCAGCCTTCGCCTTAGTCGGGTCTCCCCATAAGTTCACCACATCCGTCGGACGGAAGAAGTCGGGTGATACCTCTACCAGCACCTTGCCGGTAGCCTTATCTATGCCTTTCTCGTCAATGCCTTCACCTTGGAACTCCAGTTCGATGCCTACATGCTTGAATGCCTCGTAACAGAACTCGCGCACGCTATGCTGCTTACCTGTAGCAATAACAAAATCTTCAGGCTTGTCATTTTGCAGGATAAGCCACATGCATTCCACGTAATCCTTGGCATATCCCCAGTCACGAAGCGAAGACAGGTTACCCAAATACAGTTTCTCTTGCTTGCCCTGCTTGATGCGTGCGGCGGCAAGCGTAATCTTGCGTGTCACGAATGTCTCCCCGCGCCGTTCACTCTCGTGGTTGAACAGAATGCCCGAACAGCAGAACATGTTATATGCCTCACGATATTCCTTCACAATCCAATAACCGTATAGTTTTGCCACGGCATACGGGCTGTAAGGATGGAAAGGCGTATTCTCGTTCTGCGGCACTTCCTCCACCTTGCCATACAGTTCCGAAGTGGAAGCCTGGTACATGCGGCAGGTGTCGGCTAGCCCACATTGGCGGATGGCTTCCAAGATGCGGAGCACACCCGTTGCGTCCACGTCACAAGTAAACTCCGGAGAGTCAAAGCTGACCTGCACATGGCTTTGGGCGGCAAGGTTATATACTTCGGTAGGACGTATCTTGTTCATTACCTGAATCAGGCTCATCGAATCCCCCAAGTCCGCATAATGCAGGTGGAAATGCGGCTGTCCTTCCAGATGGGCGATACGTTCGCGATAGTCCACCGATGAACGGCGGATGGTGCCGTGTACGTCATAACCCTTATCCAACAACAATTCGGCAAGGTAGGAACCATCCTGACCTGTTATGCCGGTGATTAATGCTACTTTTCTCATCTATTTATATTTTTGTGTTTACAGATTTTCATCTGTTCAGTTATAATTTCTATTTTTGCAGTATGAAAAAACTGATTGATTTTATACGTTTTTGGATTTATATCCTTTTGGAGAAACTGCACTTGCGTTAAGTGTGTGATTTCTCCTTGTGGATATTAAACAGGAACAACGGATTGCCTATCACATATCGCCGCCACATGCGTCTCGGCTCTTTTATCAGGCGATATAGCCACTCCAGCGAATGCTCCTGCCACCAGCGCGGAGCACGTTGGTATGTTCCTGCAAAGAAGTCAAACACCGCACCAATGGTTCCTACATGGCAATGAATATTCAGCTTGTCCCAATGCGAGTAAGTCCACTTCTCCTGTTTTGGTGCCGTCATGCCTATCCAAAGCAGGTCGGGATCTGCATCGTTTATCGCCTTTATTATTTCCTGATTGTCTTCTTCGGAAAACTCCGGTTTATAAGGTGGCGAATATGTTACAACTTCGATATTCGGATAAACCGTCTTAGCTTTCTCGACAATCAGTGATAACACTTTCGGCGAACTGCCCATGAACATACATCGTCCGCCTTTTTCATTCAACCTGTTCATTTCGAACTCGAACAAGTCCCAACCGGCTACCCGTTCTTTCGGCTGAGACTTGCACTTCAACCAACGGCAGGCTTTCACGATACTTGCCCCGTCAGGAATGAGATAGTCACCATTCTTTAACGCCTCAGCGAACACTTCATCTTTCTGTGCCGTATTGAACGAATGCGCATTTATTGTGTTAATCAATATCTTGCCTTCAGGTATATTTCTTAGGGCTGCTTTGCTTTCTAAAATTGTTAAATCTTTGAGTAAGAGCATACTCTATATCGTATTATAAGGTTATTTGTACTTTTTAATCTTTCTGCCAAAACATACTGAATGCCTTGTTTTTATAAGGTATGCAGTATTCATAAAACTTCAAATTGTTCTGTTCCTGGCTGAACGTATAAAAGCAATCACCAGCAAAGACGATCTCATCATTCCAGCAATCACTATCATCGTCATGATTGAAATATTCTCCCATAACAGAATTTTCAGGAACCAATGCTTTACCGTGTTTCAGTTGCCAAAAGGGGAAATCCTTGTTATGTAGCTGCCATTTTACCATTCCGTCTACCGCATATACAAGCATCATAGGTATATAATCATACTTCAAGCATCTGATAGACATTGCAGAAAAACTGACGTTGTACTTTTTGGAAAGATTAAGAATCACAGTCCCATTAAATTTCTCCTGCCGTAAGTCTTGTTTTAACAAAAGCCAAGGCATCAGCAAAGAGGCTGCAAAGTCATCCGCTTCCCGTTCTATAATCCAAGCTTCGTTGCTTCCAAAAGGATTGTAAGTATGACAATGAGGTTGCATAACCCCATTTATCAAAGCTATCCGATGATGGTCTATAAAATAATGTCCCAGTTCATGAGCTAAGGTAAATCTTCCCTTTGTACTATCCGGTCTATTGCCGTTAGCTGTATTCAGATGAATATAAAAACAGTCATTTTCCCGTTCGTACACGGTTAGTCCGTCAAAGGTGTCCTTGCCATAGTCATCACACGTTAACTTTATTTCCTCCTCGCTTACGATTTCTACTAAAGGAATGGGAATAGAGTATTGCAATGCAATTTGTTCTGCAAGCCAATTTGCCCCCATACCATTATTCATCGTTATTCTTCTTACGCTTGTGCTGTTTTTTGATTTTTTCTATCACACTCTTAGGGAGATTGCTGAAATTCCTTGCAGCCATAGAATACATCGAATCAGCATATATTGGGGGTAACTCCTCAGCAACAAAATGCATCTCACTTTCATCTTTGAGTATACGCATCTCACATCTTCCACTGACGATAGCTTCAATATCCACATGCCTATCTTTTGTTTTAGGCACATAGCCTTCGTGCATCTGTTCGAAAAACAAATGCTCTTCTTCATTTCTTGGAGGCAAGTATCCCATTGCTCCAAGCATGAAATTCAGTTCTTCAATTGTTAGTTGTGCCATAATTTTAGTATTCTGGTTTATCGTTTAAAGCCAGATACGCCTCTCTTTTGTATACCCTAATCGTTGTCTGTGAAATGCTGAGTCTATTTCTCAACTTACCTAATAGCCTTCGAGGCAGCTTCTTTCCCCTCAACTCATAGGCTTTATAAGTCAAATAGACTATCCTATGTTTTTCATCAAGGGCGGAAAGTTTTGCGTCAAAGGCTAAGACTAACTTCATTTTATCATCGGGGGATATGTCTGGCATATGGTGCTCCACAAAACTCTGTGCATTTTCTATCACCGACAAGTCCTCCTCTTCTGTTTGATCTACACAATAACCATTCTTTGCATATTCGAATAATTGAGAAGCTACTATGCTTTTCAACCATACAATGATTGCGGTATCTTCATCGTTGCAATGTGACTTGCTCATGTCAAATGAATATGGATACTTCCATACTTTTGCAAAAGCACATTGCATGGCTTGTAAGGCGGCTGTTTCATTAAGCCCCAAGTGCGAGGCTTGAACCTCCGCATAAGCTCGAATCTTCTCTTCAAAATAGGCAGCAAACAGAGCAAGACTGCCTTTTGCCCTTTCTGTGTCATTTCTGTCTCCTATCGATTTCAATAGAGCTATGCCGTCAATTGATTTTGGGAATGTTCGTGTCATTGGCAAATCCTAAAACTAACGGTTTTGGTATGTAAGTGAGGGTTCTCTAATGAGCCTGTATATTTATTATGATTAAAGTAAAAAATGCAAGCGGCACGAGCCGCTACGATGCTCCAGCAGGTTATAGCACATGGCTAGAGTATTGGGAAAAGAAGAGCGGTAGAACCGCAAGTAGATGTTCTGCCATAGACTGTAATGTAATAGGCAGGACGAATTTGGTAGGTGCGCATGTGAAGAAAGTGTACGGAGGTGATAATCATTCCTACATTGTTCCATTGTGCAGAAAATGCAACATGAGAACTGATGAGTTTTATGTGGATGAGGTGTTGATTCCACTGCCAAGTAACTGGTAACCTGAACAGTTTATCTGTTGTTCCTTTTAAAATCCCCTGCTTCTATAAAATGAGATGTGAGCGGGGGATTTTTAATTTTATACCTTGCCGCAAGGATAATTTTTCCAATAGGCGAATTTCTTACCGTATTCACCACGCAACCAGTCAATTGTCTCTTTGCAATTTTTCTTATAATCTTGTTCAAAAGCACCGAACAAAGTAATTGTAACATTGCTCGGAGCATAAAAATCTTCTATCATGTTACGGTATCGCATGGAATAGAGAGGAAATTTAATGCCAAACAGACGTAAGAAATCACCAATCATAGCACCAATCCCAAAGAAACATTTTGGTATTCTAATAATGTTTTTCCCTCTCATTTCTTGCGACAATGCATTCAACCACACGTAACTGTCAATCGGCATATCGCCCAGATAGTATGTTTTTTTATCTACAAGTTCATCCGGTGCATTCATTATAGCATCAAGCTGCTTCACGAGGTTCTTAACGTATGCGTATGTACGTATCACAGGTTTATGGCTTGGATGCACATACATACCCTTAGCTATAAATTTCCACAACTCATTAGGATAGCGCATGTGCCAAGGTCCCCATACATTGCAGGGACGAAATATGGTCCATTTACATTTCATGTTGCTGTTTCGGATGTATTCCTCATCCATTTTTTTACTTATGCCATAAACCGTATGTGGAGCATACGAATCATCCGTTAAGCCAAAGGGTATTATCTTGTCTTTATATACATATTGTGTGGATGCGAACAAAGCATGCCGGATATAATCATGCTTCATGATTTCGTCAACCACATTTTTTGTTCCTTCTGTATTTTCGATATAATCTTCCAACTTGTCACTAAGCGTATCTGTACGGGCGGCCAGATGTATCACTATTGAAGGCTTGAATTTATCGAAAGCTTCAGATAAGCGTTTCTTGTCCATTATGTTCCCTTCAAACCAATACTTATGTTGATTCACTTTTGTCACATCGGCTTTGTCATAATTTACGAAATGATACCCCTTTTGTTCAAATAGTTCTATCAAGTTCGTCCCTATAAAGCCAGATGCTCCCGTAATCAATATGAAATCTTCGTTTGTTACCATAGATTCTATATATTATTAAATACATTTTCCATCATTTTTAGGTGTTGCCCTATTTCATATTTCATCTCAAATTCCGACCTCGAATGCTCACCAATCTGCTTTCGTAAATCGATGTTCTCAAACAAAAGCTGTAATTTCTCTGCCACCATTTTGGGCGATTTAATTTCCACCAGATAACCATTATATCCGTCTTTCACCATATCAACAATTCCTCTCCAACGAGTTGTGACAATAGGAAGCCCATAAGACATAGCTTCTATTAAGACCAATGGAAATGATTCTGAATGAAAATAGCTGGGAAAGCAAAATACATCACTATTCTGAAAGGCATTTTGTTTTTTTTGTCCACGTATAATACCCAAATATTCGATATTTTCTGTTAAATCGTTTTCGGAAATGAATTTGAAGAAACGTTCTCTATATTCAACAGATTTAAACTCTCCTGCGATTTTGACGCAGCATTCAATGCCTCTTTCTTTCAATATCTTAACAGCTTTGCATAAATCCAATTCTCCTTTTGATTCTTCAAGCAAACCAATAAATAAGATATTCAATCTGCTTGTCTGTTTAGGGTCGTTTTTTACATAAGCCTCATCAGGAAGTCCATTAGGTACAATTTCTATTTTCTTTGCATGAATAGCTAATCCTTCATTAGGACATGACTTGGAAAGTTGAATTACAACATCCGGGCAGAAAAAACATTTTTTGAAAATAAATTGAAAGATTTTGTTTTTTCTTTTCTGATGCTCAGACAAGCCACTGGCATGAAAATGAAATATGGTTTTTCTAAACATCCAACGTGTTGGAAATAATATCATCATATCTCTAAAAACAGCAGAATTGGGACCACTTGGTGGATAATAAAGTATATTTGCTTGTTTACAAATTCTATAATAGTACATCTTCGCAATGATTTTTAATAAATGCATTATTTTATAGAACTGTAATTTACCCATATCTTTCATTCCACGAGAAAAAGCCATTCTGATATGATAAATTTCAACATTTGAAAATTGATGTTCAACAAGATGCTGAATCATTACAGCCTGACCACCATACGGAGGTGGCGTTTGTCCGACTACAAGTATTTTTTTCATCACTATTGTTGTAAGCTTAATAATTTATATACAAGTTAGACATAATGCTACTATATCATTTCCATTTTTCAATATTATTTGAACATTCCGACCATACTATTAATGCATATAGAAATAATTTTTTCATTCAATCCCTAACTATTCAAATATATTTGCCCATCATAGATACATCATGGACGAAAGGAAGAAGGTGAAGAATAAAAAGAATTGTTAGCTTTGCTATAGTTCCCATTTACTTATTTTTTTAATCAACTTTGCAGGATTGCCAACAATTATACTATTTGACTCATAATTTCTACCACTGACTAAACTACATGCACCGATAACAGTATTACTTGGAATTATTGCACCTTTTAAAATTGTTGCACGGCAACCTATCCACACTTTGTCACCAACAACTATTTCGCGAGATTTATTCATCAAGTTGCCATTCTCATCAAATATACTATGCGTATCAGAATCCATTGTAAGGCAATCCCAAGAAAATTGAATGTCTCTGCCAAATACAATCTTGTTATAACAATTAATTTGGGACGATGCCGAAATAGCAAAATTATCTCCTACTGTTAATTGGGCATTTTTAAAAATATGAATTTTTGAGCCATTACCAATATGCGCTGTTCCGTTGAATATCATAACTCCATTATTCGTTATATTCAATATTGTTTTATCGTTTGGATTGCATATTGGAACTTTATGAAATCCTATACGAATCATGGCAAAATGAATTTGGGTAGATTGTAAAATAATTTTTCCTTTGATACTGATTTTAGAATTATAAGTAAACCATATAGGTAATTTAACAGCCTGTTTAAAGGGCAAGTAACGAAAATTTAAATATATCGTTTTAAATGAAGAAAGAAGAATCAATATGATATTCATGATTCAAATAAATTAATTTTAATCGACTTTGCGGATTACCGACAATATACTAAATGAATATTCTTTAGATTAGCAAACGTAGAGGGAGGTTGTCCGAGAACTATAGGTCATAAACATGAAATCTTACAGTCTGTAAGTTCACCAAGTTCATGCCTTCCTATAAACAATAATAATTTTTAAGTTTTCAAATCTCAAAATTAAGCATAAACACTTACAAATTAAAATTTGAGAATCAGAAAAATGGAGTTTTCGGATAATCGGAACGATCGGAACGGGGTTAGCCCGACAGTATGCGTCCACGTGAATGTTTTCGGGTAGGCAAATCTGCCCCTACAAGTCATTGGTAAAAAGAGGACATTCATTTTATATTATTCAATTCATAAATTCTACCACTGATCAAACTATATGCACCGATGACTGTATTACTTGGAATTATTGCACCTTTTACTATCCACACTTTGTCACCAACAACTATTTCGCGGGGTTTATTCATCAAGTCACCATTCTCATCAAATATACTATGCGTATCAGAATCCATCGTAAGGCAATCCCAAGAAAATTGGATGTCTCTGCCAAATACAATCTTCCTATAATCATCGTTCATGCATTATTCTTATAATCCTATTTTTTAAATAATTCAGATTATGAAAATTCATCAGAAGCTTAAAATTGTGCAATAATTTAATTAATATTTTTGCCCGAAAGTTTCCACATGAATACATAGCAGATGTCATAAGTATAGCGATTTTTCGCTGGATTATCCATTCATTTATTTCTTTCTGTTCCAATTTATTTACCATATTTTCCACTTGCAAATATTTTCGACAAAATAAATCCAATAAGCTAAAAGCAGCATCAATATTAGCCATGTTTTTTGTTTCTATTTTGCTTATAATGCAGATAGCCACATCATTATCAATATCTTTACATCCATATCTGATTAAAGATTTTTTAAACATACTTGTGAGATTTGTCAATTGTTCGTCGTTATAAAGGTGACATATTCCTGACGGATTTGCACGATAATAAAACATAAATTTGGGTATTAGAGCACCTCTGATACCTGTGTGAAACATTCTGTTCCACAATTCATAATCTTCAATATGTTGAAACTCTGGTTTATCGCTATATTTATATTTTTTCAAGACTTCTGCCTTACACATACAAGCCGGATGACATATCGGTGGAGCAAATACAGAAACAAACTTAAGCGATTGTGGCTGAGTAGCACTAAAATAGCTTGATTTCCCTAATACTTTCCCCTGCAAATCTATGTCATACAAAAAACAACTGACTATATCTATATCGGGATGCTCTTCCAAATATCTAACTTCCTCTTCAAATCTATCTGGCAAACTAATGTCATCTGCATCCATACGGGCAATGTATTTACCTTGTGCCAACTCGACACCTTTATTTAAAGTTTTTATCAGCTTCAGATTCTGTTCATTCCTTACATATTTAATCCGTGAATCGGAATAAGAAAGAATAATTTCTTCTGTATGATCCGTACTACCATCATTTATTATTATCAATTCAAAATTAGGATAGGTCTGGTTTAAAACACTATCTATAGCTTCACGCAAAAATCTTTCTGCATTATAGGCTGGTAATACCACCGAGATAAGGGCAGTGTTATTTATTGTTTGATTATCCATACAATTACAATTTTGCACAGAGGTACCATCAATCCGCTTTATCTATTTCCAATACGTATTTACAAAATCCATCTGTTCACTTGTTATTTCAAATGAGAAACGCCCAAACAGTTCTTCCACAACATGACTCAATTCATCCTTTTTGGCTTTCTCAATTTTCTCATGTTCATTTTGTTTTTCGCTTGAGGCTGAGATATTTGTTATTGCTTGCGGAACATAATAAAAAGGAGTTCCAAGGGCTACAGAATAGCCTATATGTGTTCCCAAACTATTGGACATAGTCATATCCGCCAATTGCATCAAATCTTTTTGTCTCGACAAAAAACGACAATCATAAGGACAGCCATTGGATACAATGACATAACCTTTCTGTTTGCACAGCTTTTCAATAGGTCCCCCTATGTCTAACAAATGCAAACAGATAAAAACACTATCGAAATACATACTAACTTTGTCTATCGAAGCAACAAACTCATTATAGTCAAATATGTTCTTGACTTCATATATACTATGAGCAGGGAAACATAACAATATGCGACCATATTTCTTTTTCAATTCCAATCGTTTCCTATCATTATAGAAATTTTTAGCTCCGATAATATACGGACCTACTGCATAGACATTTTTCTTTATGTCCTTAATTTTTAGATAATTTTCAATTATCTTTTTCCTTCTCTGTGAAAAAGTGTAAATATTTCGCATTTTCGCCATATTGAAAGTTTCTATATTTTGTAATGATTCGGAAAACACAATACCATGCTCAGAAAAGTCCCGAAAAGGATTAAATCCCGACTTACTTAGTTTAGATATTGCAAAAAAATTGCCATATAAAAGATTAGCTGTCAAATGTTTTATAGATGTAAACTTAAACTTGGGAAACTGCTCGTACTCAAAATAGGAAACGTGCCAATATCGGAACATACTTATGGCATATCCGCATATGGCTGCAAACTTGCGCAAATGTTTTGTTATAGTAATCATATCTGATTCTTTTTTATAGTTATATTATTCACTGAATATTTCACCCAAGCCATATAAGTCCAAACATATAGCATCAAAACAAAGTCAAAGATCCCTGCTTCGGTTATAGTTAGAAAGAATAAGGAGAAGAATAAAATATTCATGTTTTTCGCATCATTTGGAAGCATACCTTTACGCATTATCAGAAATGCTGTAACAATAATCAGCAAAGTAAAAACGAATCCTAACACACCATATTCGACAAGTATATAAGCTATTGCCGCATCTGCAATCATTACTTTAGTAGGGATATAATGGTGATAGCTATATTCTCGGTATCCCAACCCATTTCCAATTAAAGGTGAGTGATGGAAATAATTTTCCAAGATGTATAAACTTATATCTTGAGTTTGATTCCCTTTTTCTGTACTATTGTTATTAAAAGCATTCATTATTCCATAAAGTTGCCTCTCAAATCCCGATTGTGCATCCATTGTAGTAAACCCTCTAAGGTCAATAGTTTTCAATGCCACATAAAATATTAAACCACCAGTCAAAATCATGACAGATAATATTCTGTGCTTCTTAAAATGAGAGAAGGTCATAAGGACAATCACAACAGTCATCCAAACCAATTGCATTCGCGCTCCAGTAGCTAAAACAAACAAGCATACGATTGCTATGATTGGAAGATAAAGTTTAATATTCATCTTCCCATTAAAGTAAGAACAGCTGATAATGACACCAACCATCGCCAGAAATGAGGCCAAGGTGTTATAACGGTAAAAAGATCCTGCAATTAAAAAAGGATTCCCATTTATCACATCGATTCTCTGCGGCACATATATTGGTCCAAAGAGCAAATTAAAAACAATGAAAAGCAATTCAACAATGCAAATGATTATAAAATGTATACGATATTTACTCAAATCCAACTTATTAGGTATAGTAGAATAATAAATCGCTGTTATAGAAACTAACAAGAGTAAAAAAGTGAATCCTCCACCTTGCTCTAATCCGTGTACATTCTGCCAGAACAGGAAATAAATACCTGCGACAAATATACACACCCAATATTTATATGTTTTTCTAATTTTAGCTATTGCATTTCCCTTGGATGCCAATAAATTTAAGAATGTACAAAGCAAAAATAAATGATACGACACGTTGGTGATTTTTTGTTGCGATTTATAAAAATCCTCCATCAAATATGTTGGTGAGACTATTTCCATAGCCAACAATCCAAATGTCGTAAGATAGATACAATAAATGGGCAGATTTTCTTTCTTATAACTCCATACAAGTATTCCTGCCACATACAGAGAAAGAACAAGAGCTGTCTCCATTATATTATTCAGAAATATGGTTTATCATCAACTCTATAAACTCCCTCACACATCCTTCTCCACCTTTCTTCGTCATTATCTGAATGCCAGTAATCGCTTTCACTTCCTCACAAGCATCAGCCGGACAAGCTTTCAAGCCAACAGCTTCAAGCAATTCCACACAATTCACATCATCACCGATATAAGCTACTTCATCCAATGTGATGCCAAGTTGTTCGCATATTTCTTTTGCGACTGCCAGCTTTCCACCATTTCGTTTACCTTGACTTAGAAAGTCCACTTTTAGTTTCTTTGCTCGGTTTTCTACGATCTTGGTATCTTCCGAAGTAATGATGCCTGTCTTTATTCCAGCTTCACGCAGCAACTGGAAGCCCATGCCGTCACGGGTATTGAATTTTTTCAGTTCATCACCTTTTTCTGAATAATACATGCCACCGTCTGTCAACGTACCATCTACATCACATAAGAAAAGCTTAATCGGCTTTTTCACTTCTTTGCGCTTAGACAAGACATGCTTGCGCATCAGGTTCTCCAATACAATCCAGTCATCCGGCTCGTCAATCTCCGTTGCCGTATATTCCGGCATCTCATAAATGCCAATATGTCTGCTAAGACGGTTGCCCGATTCAAGGATATTCCTTACCTTATTTATATAGAAGGCTCCATTCTCCATCAACATACCCGAAAAGTTCTGCCTACGTGGACGGTTCTTATAATCGTAGTTCATGCTTGTACCGTCTTCATTCCAAAAGAAACGGTAGTTACGCACACAGGTCAAAATTGAATCATATTCCCCTTTGCCATACAGGTCAAGTGCTTCGGTAAAGTGAACCGTTTCGGTTAGCGGGGATGTAGCTTGTACTAGCATAAAAATGTCATCATCAGGAAGCTGTGCATAATGGATATATTCCAACATTACGCTTTCCGTACTTGCCGTATCGCAAGCATTCTCGGCTGAACGGCGGTACACTTTAGTTTTCTTGTAAGATTGGGATGTTACCGTTTCTTCTATCTTGTCCGAATCAGTGGCTACTATGATTTCGTCCACTTCCTCACATTGTTCCAATGCCTCAATGTTCCAGCAGACCAAGGGTTTGCCACAAAACGGCTTGATGTTTTTAAGGGGGATAGACTTGCTACCGCCCCTTACGGGTATGAATGCGATTACCATTTCACTTGATTCTTTTTCAATTTATCCCTTTGAACCTTCTCTATATCAAGAATATCCTCTTTCTTATAAGTCAAGGCTTTTGCCACGGCACGACAGTCACGAGCTAGCTTGCGCACTCCATCCGGTTCCAAGGATGCAGCATGATCTGTACCCTTCCAAGTGCGGTCAAGCGTATAATGACGTTCTATCCATTCCGCACCGAGAGCTACGGCAGCAGAGTCCACAGCTATCCCCAAGTGATGACCGGAAAAGCCTATGGCTTTCACTCTGTCTGCATACAGTTCACGAAGGCGGGTGATTTCAAGCAGGCAAATGTCCTCAAAAGGGACAGGATAGCCTGATGTACAATCATAAATGACCAGATCCTTATTACGTCCTTTGGATTCGAAAAACCGGATAATCTGTTCTTCTTCGTCACGGGTGGTCATACCGAAAGACAAATGGATTTCGCCATCGAAGTTATCGCACAAGTATCCTAACAGACCCTTATTCAGGTTACAGGCTGAAGGAACTTTAATCAGATTCGGATGTAAAGTGCATATTTCCTTTGCTGAAGTGATATCCCATACCGAAGTGGAATACTCTATACCGAACTCGTTACACCATTCCTGCAACTGACGGTGCTGGTCAAGATTGAATTCCAGGAATTCCCGGTGCTCGCCGTATGTCTTTCCATAAGAATTTTCTGGATGAGGATGCGGTGCATTGTATTCCTCTGGTGTCAACAATTCCTTAACGCAACGTTTCTGGAACTTGACAACATCCACTTTGCAATAAGTGGCAGCCGTCATGATCATCTCTTTCGCGATTGCCATATCACCCTTGTGATTGCAACCGATTTCTGCAATGATTTTGGGAGATTTCATTTTAAATCAGAATATAAATTGTGTAATTACTTAATTCGTTTAATCTTATATTTCCCCATAATAATAGGACAATATTTGTCAATCCAGATAATGGGATAATAAAACAAGGCGCATACAATACCTGAAGAAATTATTCTTCCTATTATTCCTCCAAAAGACAAATAGTTCATGAAATATCCGAGAAAAATTAAATGATAACCTACAATCAAAATTGTACCAGAAGATATAGTTACAATAAACTTATTGGAATGTAAAAATGGTAATTTTGAGAATGTTATGCACATCAATATGCCGCACATCGCTGTTATATAATAAAGACATGCATTCATACCATATAAATTGATATTAGCGGAAGACCTTCCATTTATATAACTAAAAGAAAACGTTAACAATATCCAACATACAAGATATTTAGAAGCTGTAAGTTTTATCCAAGCAAATCTTTGTTTCAACAAAGTGCCCAACCAAAAAAACGGGATTAATTGACAAGCGCTATCTATAGAGAAATTAAAGTCATATTTATGAGTGACAAGATAAACACTCAAGGCTAAAACAATGACGATAAAAGCTTTCATTTTTTCACTACATTTTTCTATCAATCCCCAAAAGATTTTTATCCAAAACAATGCGATTATAAACCAACATGGGACACTGGGAGGGGTAGCTGAACCTGTTGCATATCCGTTTCCCAACAATAGACCTTTCATCAAAGTTATAAATTCGGCATGATTAAAGTTTAAATGGATGATGTCACTTTTTAATATCCAAAGGGCATTTGTTAATTGGTATATAAAATAAGGAAACAACAAAGTGATTATGTCATTTGCAATACCTCTTTTTCGGTATAAATAACCGCTAATAAATATAAAAAGCGGCATATGGAATGAATAAATAAAATTTCGGAATACTTCGAACTCTTTATTTGCGGCAGATATAGAATGACCTAAAATGACAAGAAAAATACCCACAAATTTTATTATATCAATCCATTCAATTCTTTCTTTCATATCTTGTATCCAGTAACAGCCTTTTCTGCTAAAAGTTTTACTTTATTTTTAATTTTAAGTCTCAATACATCACCGTGTGATAGAAGCATGGATGCATTTTCAACTATTGAAGAAATTTCTGATTGTGAGGGTATTGCCGCATACTCTTTAGGATTATGATATTCCAACATTTTTTGTATGGCCATTGTTTTATGAGAATTTGAACCTAAAAAGACACAAGGCGTTCCTCCTATGGATGCGAGGATAGAAGGATGCCATCTTCCTGATACAAAAACAGCTGCATTTGAAAGTAAAGACAATCCTGCAAAAATATTTATATGTGCAGGCAGGTAAGGCATTCCTGTTTCTACAGCAATATCTTTTAAAAAAGCATCACCACTACATGTAGATACGATTATGACTTTACCAATTTTTTGTAAAGCTAAAGCTAAATCTTTATATGCCTTTTTTGCTTCCGCTTGATTCTTAGCCGCTAAGCTGCTTCCAGACAGACAGATATAAGGTGAATTATAATTTATCCAACTGTTTTCCATTTCTGGGAAAGGTAACACGGAGAACGGATAATCATAAATCAAATTCAAATATGATAAATACTGATTCCAAGAAAACAATGCATCAGGAACATATTCTACTGATTGGGTTATATATTTTTTGCAATATGCATAAGATAATGGATCGCGGGCTGTTACCTGCGTACAATTCATCAATATCTTTTTAGTTTCATCAAGTATTATCTTATTTTGTTCGGATGTAGGCGAATCAGAAAACATGGCATTCAAACAATATGTTTTCTTTCCATATATTTGGGCGACTTTCAAAAGAAGCAAATAGACGATTGTGTCATACCTTTCCGGTGTGGAAAAGATGAAAGTCCCTTCTCCATTAACAACTACAGCATCCGCTTCTCTGATATTTTTATCAATTTCTTGATAAATAGGAATATTTCTGACAGCCCGTCTATATAAACATAAACTTTTCTCTGTTGTCTCTCTTATTATGTTTGCAATATCCAACATCTTAGAAATCTTACGAACAATTGAAAGCCTGTTATATAAAGACGAATAAATCTTGCATAATAGGGTATCTTTCTGATGCATCAATAACGGATTATAAGAACCTGTAATATCTCCATATATGGTATAGATAATATTATGGTTCTGTTTTACTATATCTTTAAGCGCTATGCTGGTAGCTCTGCATCCCCAATTCTCACGAGTCCTATTGTCTGCTACAAATAAAATTTTCATTATACTTATCGGTTTAATTTTTCCTTATCTTCAGAACCTTGAGCAATCTGTCTTTCATAAACCGACGTTCAGAAACGTCCAATCCTATATAAAAAACACATATAGATACACTTATGATACAACTGCTGCAGATTATGAAAAAAGAATATATATTATCAGGTAAATTATATTTCATTATAGCTGGTAAAACAATAGATATTATGCCTACTGATAAACATCTGTAAATGACTTGTTGAATATAATCAGATACTTTTAAGTTAATTAGAGGACGCACAATATATAAACGGATTATAAAAGCGATAAGGCAAATACATAAATGTACAATAAACACAGAGATAGGTTTCCCATCATATTTTAATACTATATAAGATACAGGTAAAATACATAATAAGGTTCCACCTATTATTCCTTGATAAAGTTTTATTTTACCTGTCGCAGATACAGAAGTAACAAAAGGATTTGCCATAGCATCTACTATGCTTATACAAAGAATTAGCCGCAAAAAATACACAGTTTGGTCTGGTACTGTATGCAACCATATTCTTAATATGGTATCCGTTTCTAATATGATAGGAAGAGATAACAACAACAACAAGAAAAATGTGAATTTTGAGCTTTTATATATAAGACTATGCATATAAGCTAAATCATTTGATGCATATGATTTGATTATTTGAGGATTTAATGCCGTTTGAAAATTTGTTGAAAATTGAGTTACTGCTCCTTGCACTTGTACTGCAATTCCACGTGCAGCATTTATAGCCGGACCAAAAAATATATTCAGAAGGATATTCAGCCCTTGTGTGAAGGCAATTACAGCACAATTTCCCCATAAATTCCATCCTGAAAAGCCCAGCATTTCTTGAAATAACTTTTTGTCCCAAACTTTTTTAAATCGTGCCTCCTCAAAATGTCGTTTGCAATATGCACCATAAATAAATCGTATACCCAATTGTACTATGAAAATCAACAAGGCATATAGCTTGAGCTTATCAAAATCCCCAATCAATAATAAATATACCACCAATAGCTTTAAAACGACTTCTAATATAGAAACATAAGCAAACGCTGACATCCGTTCATGCGCAATGATACTAGCATTATAAGGTACACTCATTATCATTACTATTGTTGAAAGAATCGAAAACTGATATACCCAAAATGCGGCATTCATACGATTATCCGGAATTGCCATTTTATGGGTTAGAAACCACAAACCTATTGTTTCTGCCAATAATGTAATTAAAACAGAGATTAATATATGGATTATCAAACTGGTTGAAAACACTTTAGACAGCCGTTCAACATTTCCTTTGCCCAACTCGTAAGTTAGGAATCGTTGGGTGCCCGATGCCATCGCCCCGCTAATAAAACTAAACATAGTTACTACACCGCCTACAACATTATAGATACCATAATCTTCCACTCCTAATGTATTTAATACCACACGTGAAGTGTAGAGGCTAACTACCATCATAAAGAGCATCCGGAAGTACAACAGGAGCGTGTTCTTGGCTATGCGTTTATTGTTGGCTGAAGTGTTTACCATATCAATTACAAACTTGGTAGTCCACCAGAGATTCGAACTCTGACCTGCATCTTTTGGATAAGGATATGACATTATCCCTGTCCAGAGGATGCTGTACTGACCATTATACGAGTGAACTGTATATTATTTCACAATCTGCATTCGATGGCACTATGTTCCATGTCATCTTGGCACAATGCTTGATGTATCCTAACATCCTTTCTTTCGTCTTTACCTTTGCCTTTTGTTTGACGTTTGCAAAGCAAGCATTGCCCAATACTTCTGGAGAGTTCCAACGTATTGCGCTTTCAAGCGAGCATACAATCATATCGGCTATATTTTTGATATTAGCCGTACAAAGAGTGAAATCATCAAATGTCAGATTTTCTATCTTATTAGGGGCTGACAGAGTTGGGTAAAAAGCATGTATGGCATTTATATCAAGAGCATTGTATGCATCTTCTATTTTAGTGGAATCGATTGAAGCATGTGCCACTGCATTACGCAATGTCCGGTAATAATCAAACAAGTCTTTTTGAAAAACTGTCAGATCAACAGTTATATGTAAATCCGCATTTATATGATTGATAAGCCTATTCAACTCCGTATTAGGCATGCCTGCCGGAGCTTTTTTCCCAATATCAAACATGGGATGTCCCATGCCTTTTATGTCTTCTTGCAAGTCTTCTACAAATGATTCAAGAAAAGCACGAGGGATAATCAGGTGCCGAAGAATGATTTTCTGTTTGTAGTTTTCTATGTCTATATTATGCAAATTCATTCCCAGTTCAGTTGCGGTAGCCTTGACATATTGATTATAGGTCATTTCTGTTGCATTATACCCTTGTTCAAGATGCCTTAAAGCAACTTCAATATATTGTGTGAAAGCATCCATTTCACCTAATTGCTTCTTAAGTTTCTTCACGGATGGAAGGGTGAACGATGTTCCTCTAATCGATTTGTTGTGCATGGCTATAACATTGTAACGTTATATGGAAATGTCCTTGCATATTATTGACATTGAAACTTCTCCCACACATCCAATGCATACGGCACACCATAATTTTCGTATGCCTCCGTATGCTTCGATTTCTCCAATCCATCTTTCAACCGTTGCAACTCTGCTGCTGGAAAATTCACGTTTTTGATGCCATTGATAATTGCTTCCATCATGTCTTGGCAGACGTAATCTGGACTGTACATATCATCGAAATAGTTGTAATGCTCATCTTCCACGAAGTGATAAGTGAGACTTTCAAGAACTTCAAGCAGAATAGTTACAGCATCTGCATAGTTACCTTGACTTAACGATTCACGAACCTTTTTCCGATAGGGTGAAAGCAGGTTTGCGATGGTATCGCAATCCTCATCGATATTCCGCTTGTTGAAAACGGTTTCGATTTCAGCTTTCAACGGAGTCTGTTCAATGTCGGCGCGTGGCTTGTCTTTCATACGCTGACGGATATAGCTCATTTTAAGTTTGTGAGTTTATGAGTTTGTGAGTTGCCATCCTGCCCTTGTTTTTATGAAGATACCTTCACGGGGCGGTGAAGATAGACCTCACTCTTGTAACGGATGAAAAGCCTTTCAAAATCTTCACTGCTGTACATATCACTATAATTTTAATGTTTACAGTGCGAAGGCAGGCACATCTATCTGAACGGGCAATACGTCAGTTTTGGACGCTTACATTATTATCCCCCATATTCAGCTAGAAATTCGACAGGAGTGTATATTTTTAATAAAGTAGGCGAGACATGTTGGAAATCATGTATGTTCAATGTTAACAGGACATCGCAACCGGATGATAAGGCAGCCTGATATTGATAACTGTCCTCAATATCGTTAAAATGAATATCGTCTATACCAGCTTTCCAGCTTATTCCGCTTTCAATGTGATATTCCAGAAGCAAGCCATTCAAGATACGCCTTAATTCAGATATACGTTCGTCTTTTTCAAGTCCATCTTTTTTCAGATAATTTTCTATGAGGTAAGTCAACGTATAAAAAGAACCGCATGACAAGACTTTCTCTACATCCATCCTGCTCAAATAATGGAATATTCGCCTTATCGTTTCAGCTTCTTTACGTTTGAAGAGATATTCTATAATGATGTTAGTATCACAAAACACTTTCATAGCTGATACTTGTCTTTTAAGTATTCATCCCTCATTTCTTTGTAAGACAAACCATCGTCATGGTTCAGTATACCGTAGAGCTCGTCTAATGAATACGGTTTGTCAACATGGCCGGACAATATCTCTTCTTTCTTCTGCCTGTCTATATCCTTGGACAAAAGGCGTTGCAACTTGATTTTTACGTCAAGGCTTTGTGAACGAATAATATCAAACAGTTTATCCGCCATTTTGTCGTTTGGTTCAATAGTTACAGTTGTTGCCATAAGTGAAAAAATATAACTCTACAAGGCAAATATAGCCGTTTCTATTTTATTAAGCAAATGTCTGAATGAAAAATTTTGGCAAAATGAAGACATTCGTACTGCTTTTTTAAAGGATATATACTTCATCAGCAGTTGCAGTATATATTCATCGGCGGTTGCAGTATATATTCAACTGCCGATGCAGTATATATTCATTTTTCGGGTGTACTATCCTGTATGTTCTGTTCCGCCTGCTGCGCGTTCGGGGCGATGAGGTTCTGGCCGCCGTTGATGATGCAGACAAACTGGGGGTCTTCCCGCTCGTGGAGCTTGTCTATCTCATCGTGGTACTCCTTGGGCATTATCCAGCGGAGAAGGCACTTCACGTGCGAGAGGTCGGCGTTGCGGTTTGCATTCAGGTATTCCTGAGCGGCGGCTATCTGCTTGAGGTAAGGTATCTCAAAAAAGGGAGTTACAGGCAGTTATCGCCCGCCAGTGCGGGCTGGGAGTTAAATGCCAATACCTTTTGCACCGCTTTCAGAAGCAAGGCTATTTTCTATAGGATGTCGCTTATCCTTATCCCTCCCACCATGTTCTGCCACGAATGCCTTGCGACAGTGAGGTTCAGCGGATAACCAAGCTCCATCATCTCACCCAATTTCTTCAGGCTGTAATTGATGCGGTGCAGGAGGCTGTCATACTGTCTCCATTGCTCGCGCGGAGATTTTGCCGTGATGACAGGGAAAAGCCGTGTCGTCCCTTCCTGTTTGTAGCGGTCCGCAATCTCCTGCAGAGCCTGCTCCCACGGAATGGAAATCTCCTTGCCGGTGATGTGTTGGCAGTAGGTGAGCTGTCCGTTCTTAATATTCTTTCTTGTCAACCGGAAAATGTCATCGCTCCTCATGCCCTTGGTATAGACCGTGAACAGGAAGATGTCGCGGGCGAAGACGGTCATCTCTGATTCGCCGCTCAAGTCCAAATCACGCAGGCGTTTCACCTCATCAAGCGTCAGGCCGTTCCTCTCTTTCTTGACGCGGTAGCTCACGTCCATGCCTTCAAAGGGGTTGCTGTCGGCAGCAAGGCCGTCATCAACGGCAAGACGGTACACCCGCTTCAAATTCCGGATATAGAGGGAAATGGTATTGCACCCCAGCTCCTGATTCTTCAGCCATGTGTGGTAGTTGCGTATCAACAGGGCGTCAAAGTCCTTGAAAGGCACTTCGTTTTTTCCCAGATAGGCGATGAACCTCCTGAGATACATTTTCAGCTTATTGGCGGCGTCATACCGTCCCTCATCCCTCAGTTTCTCAACGCGGGAGTTGGCGTAGGCGATGAAACCGAAACCTTCCAGCCCCTCAGCCCCTCTCCAACTATCCCCAGAAGGAGAGAGGGTTATGATTGCCGTCTGCATGTTCTTTTTTCTGTTGTTATCCACTTTTATTTCAATTTTACCTTGTCTGTCAGCCGCCAAAATAGATTACCCTGCCATTCGGCCTGCCTCCCAAGAAATCAAAGATGTTCGGCTCGTCAAAATAGATGCCCATGTCGGCGTAATAGGCTTCCTCAGGGTCTTCAGGCACGGTGTAGAGGTCTTCATAAAGACTGATCCGCTTGCCAAAGGTGGTGGTGAAATAAGTGAACTTGGCTGCATCCTGTTCTTTCTTCACGATGTCGTTCCAATTGGCTTCACCATTCCATATCGGCAGGGCTTCCTCGTTGAGCCATACGGCAGAACCGCTTATGTATGTTTTGTTATTATAGGTAACAAGCTGGACGGCAAGATAATGGCTGGGCACGTCTTTGGGAACGGGTGTCGGGAAAATTACATTCTGGAACACACGACCGTCCCTATGGCGCAAGGTAAGCACATTTTCATTGTTTCGTTCTATGACCGTATAAGTGTCCAACTGTTCGGCATGGATGGCATCAAGTATTTCTGCCGCTTCCTTCAGCAAAGCCTTTTCCTCCGCTTCCACAAAAGAAGTTTCATAACGGAACTGTTTGGCAATGGTAACCGCCAAGGAATCACCGCGCTTGTCACGCCAGTTGAAGGCAAGGTCTGCCCACAGCATCTGCCGGGCGGTCTGCCAGTCACCCGTAAGCCTGCGGAACATCACCTCCCTGAAACGCAAGTCCGGGAAGATGCGCCACATCACTTGGTCTTCCTGTGGAAACCATGTCAGCATTTCGCCCAAACGGGAGAAATCGCCTGACAGTACACATGCCGTCATCCACCCACGAAGGGCACTGCAAGGAGCTTTTGTCACGACCTCAGATACGAACCTGTCCACTTGGGAGGTGGCTTCCGCGCTCATGTCCAAACTCTCGCACCAGCTGGACACCACATTGCCCACGCTGCGGTACCTGTACTCGTAAACGCCGTCAAGCCCGATAGAAACGGTGTTCTCCGTATAGAGCAGCAAGGAAAGAATAAGCTGCTCGTCGAATGCCGCCGCTTCTTGTTCTAACAAACGGTGCAGCCTGACGTAGATTTCATAAAAGAAAGCCACATCGCCGTCAACGTTCATGGACGGATGGTGAAGGCGTTTCCATTCAGAGGAGAATTGGACAAATGTAAACATTTTATTTTAGGTAACAAGTTGACCAGTTGACGAGTTAACGAGGTTTTAGATGCCATTAGTGAAACTATTCAGAACCTTGTTGCCTTGTCAACTGATACCTTGTCAACTTCAATTGTGCAGCCACACCGTCCGCAGATACCTGCGCCATACGGCAAGATGGTTGGTGGTGTTTATTTCCTTGCAGATGCGGACACAGGTTTTAATCAATTGGTCCTTTGCCGCCTCTTTTTCTTGCGCTGACGACCGGATGGCAAATACGTTCAGCAACTCTTCGCCGACCTTGAAATTCGGTACTGCTTTTACGGCTGAATCAGGTTCCGTCAATACCTTATATAAAGTAGGCGCGTAATTACAGAAAGACTCGATGAGCTTTTCCGTTTCCGTAAGGGTAATCTCGTTACGGACTTTCTGCACCTTACCGGAGACCAACTTCTCGTTGGCTTTTCCTGCCGTGAGGAAATATCCGTAGAGAAAATCGTCCCAGTTGGCGAAGAAAACGAGGTTTCCCATCTCTTCCCTCATGCCGATATGGGCATAATACGTAGTGTTGGTTTTTCCGTCCTCCTGTCGGCTGGGGTAATAAACCTCTTCGGTGATGTCCACCTTGCGGATGATTTCCGTAAAATCCTTATGTTGCAACTCTACCTCATTCTTGTCTTCTTCCATCTCTATTCCGGATGTGGGCGTAAGGAACGGGCGGAAGGTAATCCGCGGCCAGTTTTCCTTCACATATCCGGGCGTGTCATGCTCGTAGCGGGCAAGGTTTATCAGGAGTTCGGCTTCTTTGGTGGTCAGTTTGGCAAGACGGTCGGCCAAAGCCTTTTCTTCTTGTTTCTGAAGATGCTTGCAAAGAGCCTCCAACGACAGGTCGGCGGCAAGATGCTCCATCAGCTCATACAGCATGGGCTGTGTGCGTTCTCTGTAGCCACAGCCTTGCAGAATGCCGACAAGCAGGTCAACAGCCCGCCCTTTCTCCGTACCGATGGACAATCGGTCACCCTCGGCATTGTGAAGGCGGACGACATGGAGGTCGGAAGCATTTGGGTAGGTGACGGTCAGCCAACTGCCCGGCATTATGCCCTGAACACGGAACACCAGTCCTTTTTTCTTGTGGAAGCGGCAGATGTATCCTTCACACCCGGCAAGCGGGCCATCAACCACACGGACTATCTCGTTCGGCTCGTCCGTTTTCGCATTGAATGCATAATCCGTATAAGAACGCTCCAACACTATCACCTTGTCGGCATAGTTCTCGTTGTAGTCGCGGAAAGCACGAATTTGGGATTCGGGTATGATGCAAGCGACAGCTTTCTCGTCTGGAGTGCGCTTTCGGTTGTACCAAATATAAGCACCGGAATCGTTGTCACGGAGAAACTCAGCCAACGCGCCTTGGGTGGCAAGCACAAACACATAGCCGTCGAAAAAGGGCTGCCGCTGCTCGTTGTCACCACGGCGCACATAGACCTTGGTATGCGTAGGACAATAGACTTCCAATATATTCTGTATCTTGCCCTTTTCGCGCTCGATGAGTGCACACAGTTCCGTTTCATGTCCGGGTTTGGTGCAAACAAGAAACCAATGGTAATCGACTGTGTTGAGTTTGTCGGACAACATGATGGATTTACGATTTGCAAAGTACTATTTACGGTGGTTTATCCCATTTACAACACACCAAATCGTAAATTGTAAATAGACGAATTGTAAATGAACAAGGCGTTCCTTACGCTACCCCCATGACAATCGCATGATGGCTGACTGATACCTCTCCGAATTTGAATCACCACGCTTTGCAAACATTTTTAGGACGTTCTTAGGCGTTGTTTACAGTATTCTTTAGGTTTAGCGGCAGCATTCCGGAGTAAAAACTCAGCAACAATGTCCTGCCGTTGTTATGTGACGAGAAGAACAAAGCGCAATGCGCTTTAACATTTTTGTTCCCATATCACAAATCTTTAGTTTTCAATCAATTAAGTCTCTTATAGTTCGCCGCTTTACCATAGTTTTATATTATGAAACGGCAGGTTTTTATAATATACTGATATTCAGCGGATATCAAGCCTTGGTTTTCTTAATTAGTCGAACAAATGCAGCTTTTGGAAAATTTTAATCACTAATCTTGAAAAAAATTAGGCCGTAAATTCCTTAGTATTAAATCTTTTTATTACATTTGCAACGTGTTTTGCCGCTTCATAATATACAGTGGCAGGTTTTGTCGAACAGATTCCAGTCGTTTTATTTGCGAAAAATCTTGCCAATCAGTTGACGGTTGGCTTTCACAACACCCTCCGTGTCAATGGACGAAAGGTAGATTTGCGTGGTTTTTAAACTTTCATGCCCCAAACCCTTACTAACGATGGACAGGCTGACTCCCATGTCCCGCATCGTGCTTGCCCAGCAATGCCTTCCTACATACGTTGTGAGCGGAACCTGCAGCCCCACCATGTCGCCGATTCTCTTCAGCAGACGGTTCACCTTATGTTCCATCCGCTCATATTGCCGGCGTTCCGTGCCGTCCTGCTTGGTGATGATGGGCAGCAGATAAGGACTACCGACAGTCAGGTGGGCGTAGGTGTCCACAATCTCCTGCATGACCGGTTCCCATCCGATGGAAATGCTCTGCCCTGTCTTCTTGCGGCTGTATTGCAGCAGCCCGTTCTTGATGTCATTCTTCTTCAGATACGCCATGTCTACGAACGAAATGCCTTGCAGGTAGATGCAGAGCATGAATAGGTCACGGGCAAAGGAAAGGTCGGAACCGTCCGGCAAGTTGAGCCTTCTGATGGTCCGTATGGTATCTAACGGGAGGGCGCGTTTCACGGTAGAGGCAAAGCCCGTGAAGACATGGCGGAAGATGTCCTTGTCGGTTGCCAGCCCCTTTTCCACCGCCTTGCGGTAAAGGGTGCGCAAGGTGCGCAGGTAGCACGATGATGAATTTCGCTTCACGCCCTGTTCTTTCAGCCATGCCTCATATTGGTTCATCAGTTCCGCGTCCAATGCGTCTATGGCGATGTCCTCGCCGTTACGGAAACGAGAGAAGCTCGCCAAGGCATCACGATAGGTCTTGGCTGTACCCAACCTGCCGATGCGGAGCTTTTTCGCCACCATGCCGTGGATAAAGCCGAACCACGTTGGGCAAGGCGGGAGCAGCCGGAATGCCGATACGATGTCGTCCGCCGTATATTCCACCATTGCCTGCTCCTTTTCCGTAATCAATGAAGTGATTTGTTTGCAGTCCCACCGTACCTTGGAGGCAATCAGTTGCAGTTCCGCCTGCCGTTCCGGTGTGCCAATGATGCGTATGAACGAAGTCCGCCCGTCCCATTCTTCGGGCATGATACGGTAATCGGTATAAACAGCTCTCGTGCTTCTGCGGTGAGTCACTTGGAAATACATAGTGCCCGGCTTGCCTTCAGCGGTAGAAGGGCGGAATTTTAGTTTGAATGTTGCCATGATGTCTGATTTTTAATTTGTAGTCCAAATGAAAATATACAGAAGCGGTCGTTATTTAGCATTTTGTCCTGAATAGTTTGTCTGTGTAATGCCGGGCATTATTCGGTTGCCTATTTCCTTCTTTCCAGTTTCAAGGCTCGAACAGCAAGGCTAACTCGACCCTCCTGCGCCGCTCAATGCCGGGAATGACCTTTCCTTTCCATTTTCGGAAAGACACGTATTCTTTGAAAATATCCCGGTCTCCACGTTCTAATTTGCATCTGTATGAAATATGTGGAAACGCGGGATTTTGAAAAAGTGGATGAGGTGAAGCGCGACGTATTGGCTCTTTACCGCAATGACATCCGCAAATATGCTGACAATCAAGAAACGAAAGTCGCCGCCATTTTTGAAGAGATTCCGGGGCAATTGCAGAAGCATGAAAAGAAGTTTGTCTTGTCCGCATTGCATAGTGAAGCCCGTATGCGTGTTTCTTGGTTAGTTTAACTGATAATGCAGAGATAACAAAACCATCTGAAAGTTCCAAGAAACGGCTAACAAAAAAGTAACATAAAAAACAAAACACCTACGGCGTAATGAAAGCCAACCGGAAAATGATTGACAAGATTTGGGGAAAATAAAAGCCTGTTCCGAATTTATCATGTGAACCATCAAGCCAAGAAAAACTTTTGTAGAAATTCAAAACAGTTTCTAAATTTTTTTCTTATCTTTGCAACGAAATCACCGCTTCATACATACGAACCATAGCGAAGCGGCAAGATTGGATCAAGTTAACAAACTGAATATTAAAACCTTGTGATATGGAAGCAATATACTTGAAGCACATGATGCTTTATTCTTCTTGTCACATAAAAACGGTAGACCATTGCTGCTGAGTTTCGTCCAGAATCCTACCGCTACACCTGGAAAAAGGTACTTCAGAACTTTCATGCAATTGTCATGAAGGGAACATGGGAAATACATTTAAATGAAGCATACAAATGATCGACAAACTCAATCATTTGGATTACTGCTGGTACGTTGTGCGCACCCGGCCTCGCCAGGAAAAAAAGTTTGTAAAACTTTTAGAACAATACAAGGCGAAGTCTAAAAACATTCTCGAAGTCTATGCACCTACCCATACCACAGTCACAGTCCGTGGTGACAATGGCGACAAGCAGGCACCCTTGTTTGTGGGAATTGTATTTGTACTTGCTACCCAAAAATCGTTGATAGACTTTATGGAAGAACACGCTATGGAGGGCATTGTGCAGTACGAGCGCAAAACAGAGAAAGGAGAAAAGACACGCATGCGTGTTATCCCTGAAGAACAAATGCGCGCTTTCCGGGATTTCAACGAAAACTACGCAGAGCAGATGATTATCCTTGAACGACCATACACCGACTATGCATTCAATCCCAAGACAGGTACCCCCAACGAAATTGTGCGCGTCATAGACGGTCCGCTAAAAGGACGGGAAGGATATATCGCCCGCTTCCGCAGAGATAAACGGCTGGTATTCCAAATGCGGGGACTGAAGAAAGACAGTTACCTCACCGTTTCCCTTCCCAATATCTGGAACTTCCACGTAGTCCGCCTGCACAATGCCGAGGGCGACCGTTTGTCCATCGGCACCGAAAAAGGACGTGCCGTCGACTTGCTCATCGGTATCCTGCAAGCCTGCGGCTATGGCGAACAGACACTCCCCTTACTCTACGAAATCATAGACAGCCTGATTGTCAGGCCCTCATTGGTTTCCCTTTGCCAAGACCTTCATAAAAAAGGCAACACAGCCTTAAGCATGCGACTGGCACAAATAAACGGCAATGAGGCAGAACTCATCCTGAATCTCGTGCGCTACGAGCATGACAATCCCGGCTATGTAAGCCAAAACTGGCAGAAGCTCGTTCTCCGTCCGTACCTCACTCCGACAGCAGGTATAACATTGGAAGACAGCCAAGACGAGACAAAGCTTCAGCATACACACTTTACGGAAATCATCCGTAAAATAGAAATAACAGAAGAAGCTTACTACCCCAGCAAGAAAAAAAACGAAAGCATTACCACGACTTATTATGTGCACATCGGCATCCTGAAGGATAAGGAAAAAGACGAATATACATTCTTCGCCAACTGGGACGAATTCCTCGGCGAATACTTCCTGACGGCAGAAAAAGCCAACGAAAAGCTGGTTAGCGGAACCATCCAAACTGCTCACGGGAACAATACGGACAACGGAAAGCAAGAAAAGCTCATCGAGTCTTTCCACAACTACGCCCCTTCCCTCTATAAGGTATTGACGGATACATCTTCGGCAGTAAAAGCCATACAAAGGCTTACAATCGGTACAGACACCTTGAATGTGATGGCAATAACAACCACCGACCCCGAGAAAGGTAAAAACGAATTGATAAAGACATGCACCGATATCTGCCAGGAGATAAACACCACCACACACCTTGCTATATGGCGCAGGTACTTGCAGACGGTATGGCTGCATCAATAAACCGTCGGAGAAATCAAGAAAAAATAGAGAATAATCTGAAAGCCTGTTTAAGAAACTGTCTTGAATTTATTGCGTGCTGATTCGGAACCTCATAACTGCGTTGCTTGTAAGATTATTAATCTTCACGCCGAAAGATTATTAATCTTCAAGCTGTAAGATTAATAATCTTACAAACGATGCAGCTATATTGCGGAGAGAACAAAGCTTGCTTGACAACTGTGGGGAAAAGACTCCATCGTATCCACCTACAAGCTGCAAGGATATTCAATCTGAAATACCTCAAGAAATTCTTTGAAGAGATAGCCACAGGAAACCGTAACTACGGAAAACTTAGACTTTCAACCATCGGCATAAGTGCAAATAAATTATACATATCAGCTAAATTCTAATCTATTTCAGATATATCACTTAAAAATCAGGAAAGGAATACATCAAAATCAGACCATTCCTAATTGAAAGTGGTTATACATCTTAAAATCTTAATTTATTGTAGTAATGTTTATTCTCAAAAAATTATGGAATAACAGACGGATACTTCATTCTATCCTGCCTACCATTTATTTTAACTTCCATTACTTGCCGTTCAATCAGGCTATAAAGCTTCCCATATTGCTTTATAAGCCTAAATTATTGAAAATGAAAGGAAATATTAAAATTGAGAAATGTAAAATAAAGTTTGGCATGATAAGATTAGGATTTCCCACCGTTTCATTATATCCCAATACAGGTATTGTGTATGAAAATCATGGAGGAACCATTGTTTTTAATGGGAAATGCGCTATTGGTAATAATTCCACAATCTCAATCGGTACTAAAGCGATAGTAGAGTTTGGAGAAAATTTTAAGTCAACAACGACATTGAAATTAACCTCATACGATAAAATTATATTTGGGAACAGAGTTCGTTTAGGTTGGGATACCCTTGTTATGGATACAGATTTTCATAAATTGACCAAATTGTCTGGTGGTTATAGCCATGGCCATGCTCCAGTTATAATAGGTTCAAACAATTGGTTCGGCAATGGATGCAGAATCATGAAACGTACTTCAACACCTGATTATTGTGTGGTTCAAGGTGGTACTATACTTTCCGGTCCCGTTTCTGCTCCTTCTTATAGTGTGGTTGGGAATGACAGTCATGTTGTGGTGAAAGCGACCGGAGTTTGGAGGAATGTAGATGATGATGTAATAGAATATTAAAATCAGGAAAACATACAATGAATATAATTTTAGCGAATGCTCCCGTTAAAAACGGGAATAGAGGGTGTGTCGCTTTGTCTCTATCTACCCTATATATTATAGATAAGATACTGAATGGCAGAAATATTCCTCATGCTTTTTATTTGCCACAAAGTGGGTATGATAAAAAAGAAGAACATACGATAAAAGCGGGGAAGGTGAACTTAAAATTTATATCACTTATGGACATAACCCCTCTGTCTACTAAACAGCAAATAAAAAATATAGCAAAATACAAAGAATACCAAGCGACAAAGGAAGCCTATCAGGAGGCTGATTTTATTCTTGATATAGGTCAGGGAGACAGCTTTGCGGATATTTACGGGAAAAGACGCTTTGACTGGATATTCAGCCAATATAGGTTAGGTATGAAATATAAGAAGCCTTATTGCATTCTTCCGCAAACGATAGGTCCTTTTAAAGACGCATCTATCCGCACTCAAGCTTGCAAAGGTATCAGTTATGCCAAATGTGTAATGGCACGGGATAAGCAAAGCTATGATTATGTGAAAGAACTGCTACCTGATAAATCCGTAACTGAAATTATCGATGTAGCATTCTTTATGCCTTTCAATCGTAAGGAATTCAATAAGGATTTCATTCATGTCGGGCTGAATGTGTCTGCATTGTTGTGGCATGGGGGATATACACGCGACAATCAGTTCGGTCTGAATGTGGATTATCCGTCAGTAATCCGTTCCATCATAGATTATTTCTTGAAACAAGCAAATGTAAAGGTGCATCTGATCCCTCATGTAGTAGGTGGAGAACGGCATGTTGAGAATGATTATGCCGTTTCATATGACCTGTTTGAGGAATACAACCATCCGAACCTTATTCTGTCCCCTTTGTTTTTAGACCCTATCAGCGCAAAGAGTTATATTGCGGGCATGGATTTCTTTATGGGCGCACGTATGCATTCAACCATAGCTGCCTTTTCATCAGAAGTTCCAGTTTTTCCCATGGCATACAGCCGCAAATTCAACGGTTTGTTCACTGACACGTTACAATATCCGTATATGGCGGATATGAAGGTGCAGTCTGAAGTTGAAATTTTGAACAGCATTGAGCAGTGTTATGAACAAAAAGATAAACTGAAAGAGATAGAACACGATCGTATGCAAACCACCGTTGAGGAACGCAGAAAACTTATGGAAGAAAGATTGTGTGAGTTTTTTGGCATAAAATAAAATAGAATTGGTATGGCAAGGATTTCTGAAATTATAAAGAATGATTTGTGTTTAGGATGCGGACTGTGTGAGACCGTAAGCAAAGGAACATGCAGGATGCTCCTTACGCAAAAGGGATTCTATAGACCAGAAGTAACAGGAGCTGAATGGGGTCATGCGATTGGTAAAATATGTCCGGGCATAACAATAAGGAACCGTAATCAAGGCAAGCATTTGTCAATATGGGGTAATGTTGTGCAGGTTTCGAATGCATGGTCGGCTGATAAAGACATACGCCGTCAGTCCTCATCAGGAGGAGTCACTTCTTCCCTGGCTATTTATCTGTTAGAATCACATCAGGTAGATGGTGTCTTGCATGTCGGAGTGCAAGAGGGCACTTATCTATACAACAAGCTATATGTCAGCAGGAACCGTGAAGACATTCTGAGCAGGAATGCTTCACGGTATGCCCCGGCAGAAGTGTTTAACCATATCATTGACATATTTGAAGCAAACGTACAAGAGACATTCGCATTTATCGGGAAGCCTTGTGACATTGCCGGTATGCAGAATCTCATATCGGCTTATCCTCAATACAGGCACAAAGTGAAATATTATTTGGCTATTTTTTGTGCGGGTATGCCCAGCTATAAGGCAACGGACAAGGCTTTAGCTACTTTTAATAAAAATGAACAGCCACAGTCTTTACGTTATAGAGGAGACGGCTGGCCGGGTTATTTTACCGCAACATATAAAGACGGGACATCATGCCGTATGACTTACAATGAAAGCTGGGGGAAAATATTAGGGCGTGATTTGGGATTCAGGTGCAAGATTTGTCCGGATGGCATCGGACTTTTAGCGGATATCGCTTCCGGTGATTCATGGAATACAAAGGACGGATATCCAGATTTTACAGAGGCGGACGGAAAGAACTTTTGCTTTATCCGTACAGATAAAGGGTTGAAACTGTTTAAAGAGGCGGAGGAAAAAGGCTATATCGTAACCGAAAGCCTGAATTCCAACGAAATTCAGTATATGCAACGTTATCAATACGATCGGAGGCATTTGGTAGGTTGGAGGATAGTGGCTGTACAATGCCTGACAGGAGGAATACTGGATTATCATGGATTAGGATTTTACAGAACGGCTTTAAAAGGGGATATGATAAGAGGAATAAAAGATGCAATCGGTACAGCGAAACGATTCATTAAATTAAGAAAAGCTAATGGGAAGCAGCAATAAAATAGCTAAAGGTGTCTTTTGGACGACTTTGCTTAATATCGTGAACGGGATATACGGCTTTATCTCCGTTCCTATTTTGATAGCCTATTTCGGGAAATCGGACTATGGGCTAATAGGACTTGCCATGTCCGTGAACGTATATTTGCGGTTAATGGATTTAGGGTTCAATTCTACCAATGTGCGTTTCTTTTCGAATTGGCTGGCAAAGAAAGAATTGGATAAAGTAAGAAAACTGTTCCAGACAAGCCTCGCTTTTTATGGCGGTATCGGCTTGTTGAATGCGCTTATCCTAATCGGCATATCCTGCTTTTCAAGCCAACTGTTCCATTTACAAGGGGAGCAGGACTTTATCCTTAAACACCTGTTCTACATACTGGCAATCAGTGCATTTATCAGTTGGTTGACTTCGTGTTTCGACCAGTTGATTAAAGCGCACGAATATGTAGGTTGGACGCAAAAAATCACCCTGTTGCCTAAGCTGTTTCAGATAGGCATTTTAGGAGTAACCGTTTGGTGTCATTTGACTATAGAATGGTATTATGCCCTGACGGCATTTTCCATGTTCCTTGTCATACCTTTCGCTGTACATAAGATAAAAGGAATTGCACCTTACGTTTCTTTCGTACCTTCTTTAGACAAGCCCATATTTAAAACGATATTTCCTTATTGCTTGAACATCTTTTCGTTCGGATTATTCCAGTTCTCCATCAATTACCTGCGTCCCGTGTTCTTGGGTATGCAAGGGAATATAGAAAGTGTGGCTGATTACCGTATCTTGAATGGTGTCATTACAATAGTCTTAATGTTAGGCGGTGCTTTTATGGGCGTTATCCTGCCTTCCGCTTCTAAGGTGGTTGCACTAGGAGACAAGGAAGCTCAAGACCGGATAGCATACGACGGTACCAAGTACATCACGATAACGCTATGCTTCTGTTGTTTCGGAATGATGAGCGTCAGCAAGGAAATGCTCCAACTGTATGTAGGAAGTGATTACTTGTATTTGAGCGTCTGGCTGGATTTGTGGCTGCTTACTACATTGACGGCTCATAACCAGGCTATATCAAGTCTGATATTATCAGGCAGCGACATCCGTGCCATAACTTATTCGACTATTGCTGCCTCTGTTATAGGGTTGTTGGTTTGCTGGATTTCGATTCCATATCTTGAAGTCGGAGGTACAGTAATAGGTTATGGAATATATGGAGTAATTCAAATATTATTCTATTACCTGTACTATTGGCCCCAAAAAATGCATATCAATTCTGGGAAAGTCTTCAGGTATTCTTTTTTCCCAAGCGTTATGGCAGGTATTGTAGCCATGTTATTGGCGCGGTTCGGTTTGAAGCAAATGATTTGGACTGGTAACGGTTGGATGAATTTCTTAATGGAGGGTTTTGTCTTTACACTATTGTACATAGGGATGGTTTATGCTTTTGTCTTAAACGCCAAAGACAAGGGGTTTTTCTTTAAATTGATTAAAAAACATGCGTGACGATAAGGTGACAATTGCCAAAGGCATCGGAATCTTACTGATGGTGGCGGCTCATGCGGGTATACCGGACATGGTAAACCGGTTTATAGTGATGTTCCACATGCCTCTTTTTTTCTTTATGAGCGGTTATTGCTTTAAAGAGAAGTATTTATTACCCCCCCCTATAACGTTTATTAACAAACGAATCAAAGGATTGTATGTGCCATTCGTGAAATGGTCGTTATTGTTTCTCTTGTTACACAACGTTTTTTACTATTTGAACATTTATAACGGTGAATATGGGTTCAGAGGGGAAGTTTCTTATCTGTATACATGGAAGGAATATATAATCCGTTGCATACAGATTGTGTTAGGATTACATGGCCAGGAACAATTATTGGGCGGCTATTGGTTTTTGCCCCAGTTGCTATATGCTTCCATTATCGGATTCTTTACCATAAAATATGTAAGAAACCTTTATACGGGTACGGCAATAGTGTTAGGTTTGGCTATTGTAACTTCCTTTTTTTGGTTTGAGGGTGCCATTCTGGGGTATCAGAAGCCTGACATTCTTTTCCACGGTATTTTTCCTAACAGGTTATTTGTATAAGAAAAAATATGATAACTGGGACAAAGGCTACCTGTCTATCCTCTTTGCTATTATTGTTGTAATCGGATCTGTGTATTGTTATACTTCTATGTTAAGCTTTACGACAGAAAAAATGTTTCCATATGCAGTTTGTGCTATCTGTGGAACTGTCATGATCTTGAATATCAGCCAATATATCGCTTCGAAAGAAAATTGGGTAAAGAATTTGCTTGTCTATGTCGGTAATAATACCCTAACCGTTCTGACTTGGCATTTCCTTTGTTTTAAGATTGTATCATTGATTATTATAAAATATCATGATTTGCCTATGGAGCAATTGGCTTACTTCCCGATTATTCCACAATATGCTTCCTGGTGGATTGCATATTTTGTAGTAGGAGCAGGTGTTCCGTTAGCCGTTTTGACCTTACAGCAGAAATATGTAACAAAGAAGCAGCATAACGATAACTAAAAATTTATTTAATAAAAAGCAATGCAGATATTAGCCCAATTAGCATTAATAGCGTTATGTCTTTTAATGTTTAGAGTTGAAAGAAAATATAAGTTGGCAATTTTACTATTGTCAGCCATTTGTTTTAATTGCGTTAGAATTTATGCAATACCATTTGGATTAAGTATTTACCTTTTGTGTTTCAGCTTTATTCTTTCAGAGTTATTTTGTCTAAAAAAAGATATAAAAGAAATCAAGAATACAATATTAAGACCTCTAATGTATTCTGCTATATTAGCAACTGTCATATTAGCAATACATAGTCCTCATTATAGCAATTTAATGCAATACATTCGCTTAGCTATAAACGAATTATTTGCTAAATTTTTTGTTTTATGTTATGTTTTTCTATCTATACGTAAAGATGATGATATTCGGCCTGTTTTCAAAATATCATATTATGGATTATTGGTGTTAACATTATTCGCTCTCTTCAACTATATTACGAAATCTGCATTTTTTGTCAATGAAATGTATCGCGGCATGACATTAACAGATGTTATGCAAGATGCGGGTAATAAATTTACTTATTCAGAACGTTTTAGAGTTCAAGCTATGTTTTTTAATCCATTTGATTATGGATATATCTGTATTATTTTATTATTATACAATTGGTATGGTTATATGAAATCTTATATTTCTAAAAAGCGTTTTTTTGTGATTATAGGATGTTGCCTATTTGGCATTATTACATGTGGATGCAGGACAAATATGTTATGTAGTTTAATAGGTGCATTTGTTTATGTTTTATTTGCTTTCGACCTTAAAAAAAAGACAAAATACTTTGCTGTATGTTCACTGATTGGCATCATATTATTTAGCTCAATTCCTTTGCTACAAGAAAAAGCCAATGAAATGCTTTCTATGTTTGATAAAAATTCATCAATGGGCGGTAGCAGCATTGAAATGCGTGTATTACAATATACCGCAGTAATGAATCATATTAGAGAACATTTCCTTTTTGGAAGAGGATTAGACTATTTTCTTATTGATATGGGATGGGGAAAAGGCAAACAATATTTAGTCGACCAAGATTTATTTGGGTTAGAAGGAGTTTTAATGAATTATTTGCTTGAACGAGGATTTGTAGGAGTATGTTTTTATTTGTTCTTCTATGTCTATATTTTATATTTTTTCCATAAACATAAATCAAAAGATAGAAACATTTCTGCATTAGGTATTTCTATTTTAATTACATACTTAGCATTTGCGAATATGACAGGTGAATTAAGTAGTGTATTTCCAACTTTGTTAGTTGTTGGAATTTGCTTAAAGATATTGTATATAAACATTTCTAGCAAACAGAATAAATATGAAATTCAGCATCGCAATCCCAGCATTTAAAGCTAAATATTTGAAAGAATGCATAGAAAGCATCCTCGCTCAAACGTATAATGATTTTGAGTTGATAATAGTGAACGATGCTTCGCCGGAAGACATTGATTCGGTTGTCAGACCTTATTTATCTAAGATTCAGTATTACAAAAATGAGAAAAACTTCGGGAGTATCAATGTTGTTGACAATTGGAACAAATGCCTGTCTTTTGCTTCGGGAGAATATTTCCTGCTAATGGGTGATGACGATAAATTGTGCACCAATTGTTTAGAAGAGTATGTTAAGTTGATTAATTCGTATCCTCAATGCAAAGTATACCATACAAGAAGCTGGCAAATCAATCCGCAATCAGAAATAATCGGTATCACCGAACCTCGTCCGATTTGGGAATCTGTTTATGACAATATCTATGAACGGATTAAACTGCACCGGGCACAATATATTTCAGATTATCTTTATGAGACACAGCATCTGAAATCGAATGGAGGTTTTTATAAGCTTCCTATGGCTTGGGGTAGTGATGACATAAGTGCTTATAGAGCGGCTGCAGTTGCAGGTGTGGCTCATTCTGCAAAGCCTCTTTTTTGTTATCGCATACATCCTACCTCATTGACATCATCCGGAAACATCAAAATAAAAATGGATGCCATACAAGGAGAAATGGAATGGTTGAATAATTTTATGATGACAACCGCACCGATAGAAGAAACAGATAAAATCGTAGCTAAAAAAATCAGGGTCTTTTTGCCTAAATATGAATTAAACAAGTACGCAGAACATATTAGCATCGCGATGAATATCCATCCTTTAAATAATCTATACAAATATTGGAAGATGCGCCAAACTTATCATCTGTCTGCATCTTGTTATTTATTTGCTATCAATAAATGGATTATCAACAAACAGAAGAAAAATGAGAAAATGTATATACATAACAGATGACGGTTGGTGGGATACGGATGTCACAATATTACCTCAAATAACAAATGACTATGAGATTACGGTTGTTGTTTCCGAACGCTTGAAACAATTGAAATACGAGCTAAAGAGTATTCGTGGCGTTTCAAAAATCATAAAATACCAAACCATCTATCGGAACAGTGATATACGGAAATTATTTAAGTCATTTAGCTTTGGAATAAAAGAGTATATACAACTATCGGTTTGGAAACGGGATAAGCTCATTATTTATTTAAAGAATTCCGACATTGCATTCCTGCTATTATTTTCATGGCTCTTACCCAAACGTAGAACTATTGTAGGCATCCACGACTTTGTAATGCATAAGGGGAAAAATACTGGCTTATATTCTTTTTTTTATAACATTGTCTATAGAAAATTTGATTATTTCTTATTCTTTTCTGAAACTCAACAAAACCAATTTTTATTCGAATATCCAAAGAAAAAGGCATTTTATATAAATATGCCTTTGAAAGATTTCGGTCCGATAATGAAAGAAAGACATACGCCTGGAAACAGGATGTTCCTTTTCTTTGGCTTTATACAGGCTTACAAACGTCTGGATTTGTTTATTAAGGTCTCACAGCATATTACTTCAGGAGCAAAATTCATCATAGCCGGCATTTGTGATGATTGGGACAGATATAAGACATTGTTCACTGGCCAGAATAATAATGTGCAATGTGAAATACGTTTTATAGCGAATAATGAAATCGCATCTTTTTTCCAAAAAGCAGATTATCTGGTTTTACCTTATGATGAAGCAACACAAAGCGGTCCGTTAACGATAGCTTACAACTATTGCTTGCCCGTCATCGCAACAGATATAAAACTATTTGCCAAAATGGTAAAAAACGGATATAATGGTTTCCTGTTTCCTAAAGGAAATTTAGAAGCATTCATCCAGACTATAAATCATGCAAATGAGATAAGCGACCATCAATATTCCTCACTGGTTGTGGGAATGTGCAAAACAAAGGATGAATATCAAAAAACTACTGATTTTAAATTGTCATTGAAAAATTTTGTAAAAGAAAATAATCTATGATTCAATTAGCAGATAATAAAAGCTGTACTGGGTGCGCCTGTTGTTACAACATTTGTAGCCATAACGCCATTTCAATGCAGGAAGATTCGGAAGGATTTTTTCAACCAGTCATTGACAGAGATAAATGTGTGGAATGCGGTTTGTGTATGCAAAGGTGTCCTGAATTAAGCCATGCTTCACTTTCCAAATCTGCAAGTTGTTATGCCGCTTACAGTTATTATTTTCAACGGAATGGTTCTTCCGGCGGAATGTTTTCGGCCATAGCTGATTATATATTAAGAAACGAAGGAGTGGTTTACGGAGCTGCTTTTGATGACAAACTGCAATTACGCCACATTGTCGTTGATAAAAAGGAGAATATGCAACCTCTTCGGGGCAGCAAGTATTTGCAAAGCGACATAGGGACTATCTATAAGAAAATAAAAGTTATCTTACGCAATAAGCGAAAGGCTTTATTTGTCGGAACACCTTGTCAGGTTATGGGCTTGCGAAATTATTTGGGGCATGATGATATAAACCTGTTCACCGTTGATTTGATATGTCACGGCGTTCCTTCACAAAAGTCTTTTGACAAATGGATTGAAGCAATAGAAAACAAAAAAGGAACTGTCAATGGGTTCTCTTTCAGGAAATTGGACGGATGGTCTAGTCCACCCAGATACATTCAAGAAAATAAAAGCAAACCGTTGCGTTATGATCTTGAAGTCTATATGTGGGCTTTTTATAAAAGTTTCTTGTTTAGGGAATCCTGCTATCAATGCAAGTACGCCAATCTGAAAAGGCCGGGAGATATAACTTTAGGAGATTTTTGGGGCATAGGCACACATGGAATTCCTTTTAAGCAAAGCCAACGCTATGGAATATCCTTAGTTTTGTCAAATACCGATAAAGGAAAACGGATGATTAAAGCGTTAAAGGATGATTGCTATTTTGAGGCACGTCCTTTGGATGAAGGTATCGCAAATCAACATAATCTGAAAGCCCCTTCCACACGTCCAGCTGAACGCAATGCGTCTGTCCTTGATTTTATATCTGCTACGTCTATGTTGGAATATGGAAAGAAGTATCATTTGCTGCCAAGGCATAAATATCTTTATCTGATGGAATCTTTCATTAAAGATTGTATGATTGATTGGGGCATTTTTGACGCGATGAAAGAACTTGTTTACAAAATAAAATGAGAAATTCATGAAAATCGGTATAGTTACATACGTAAAATGTGATAATTACGGTGCGGAATTACAAGCATACGCCTTACAATGGAAGCTGAACAAATTAGGATATGATGCCGAAGTCATTGACTTGCAGAAAATAGAAAAAGACTTGGCTTTAAATGCTTCATCAATCGTTCCAGCCATAATCAATAGGTTCAAAATATTAGGCTGGAAAGCACCTTGGAGCATCTTAAAACTTGCGGTAAATGTCTTGATGCGTAAAATTACAGTCCAAAAGAATGATAATAATATCAAAATAAAACACCGCTTGTTTATTGACTTTTTTGAAAATTATATCCGACATTCCCAAAAGCATTATACCATAGAAGAAATCAGGGAAGCAACAGATTTGGATTATGACGCCTATATCGCAGGAAGTGACCAAATTTGGAACTATATGCATACCGATAATTTGGATGTGTATTTCCTTGAATTTGCAAAAAAGTTCAAAGCCAAACGAATATCTTACGCAGCAAGCATCTCGGTATCGCATATACCGGATTCAAGACAAGAAATCTATAAAAAATTATTGCCAAACATTCAATATTTATCGGTAAGAGAGCTACAAGGGGCAAAAATAATCGAAGAATTGACCGGACGTAAGGCAGAAGTAGTTTTAGATCCGACCTTGCTTATTAATAGCAGCGAATGGACAGAAAATGTTGTACGGCTACCGGAAATTCAAGAAAAATATGTATTGGTATATACACTTTCAGGTTCATCTTATATCAAGCGTTTGTCACAATATGTGGCAAATAGATTGAACTGCAAAATCGTTGATATGAGGATTGATTTCCAAAAGAATAAAGATAGAAATGTTATAACTTGTTACGACTTAGGACCACGTGAGTGGGTTGGATTGATATCGAAAGCACAATATGTAATAACGGATAGCTTTCATGGAACAGCATTCTCTATAAATTTCAATAAACCATTCACCACATTGGTAAATCCGGTGAGCAACATGAACTCGCGTGTTCTGTCGATTCTTGAAATCACCCAATTGACAAACCGCATCATTTATGATGACGGGAAAAATACGATGCCACAGGATTTAACCATCAATTTCGAGCCAGTGAATCAGATTATAGAACAATGGAGGAAAAAATCTATTGACTTTATCCATAAATCTCTTCAAGAATGAAAATAGCCATTGACTTGACCCCACTGCACGGACGCAAGTGGACAGGGGTAGAGCTGTATGCCATTGATTTATACCGTAGTTTGTTGGAATTAGGCTATGAAGTAATCCCCATATTCTATGAGTCGAATGACTTGGATAACAATTCTTCTGCATTTATGATAGGCAAAACGAAACGTTTGTTGCTTGAGAATTACAGTTTGTCAAAGGCTCTAAGAACCATTAAAGCAGATATAACATTGTTCCCCATATTTCCACCTCCCATAGATATTTACATCAACCGTCCGTCAAAAATAGTTCCGGTGATTCATGACACAGCCTTTATCCGTTATCGCTCAACCTTAAAATATGCTGCAAAGTATTATTTAACCCCTAAATATAAAATAGCACTGAAAGCTTCTGATTATCTTGTGACCATATCTGAGACTTCTAAGAAGCAATTAAGTGACTATTCTAAACTGAGGATATTAAACTGGGGAGAAAACATATCTGTCGATTTCAAAAAAGAAAACTTACGGATTAGTGACAAACAATTAAACCAATTCAACTTATTACCGAATCAATATTACATTTCTGTATCTACTATAGAGCCAAGAAAGAATTTAAAATATTTATTGGACATCATTCAAGATGAATTGATACAAAATCAAAAGAAATTGGTTTTGGTTGGAAGAAAAGGTTGGGGAAATGATATTGAATTACAAAAGAAAATAGAAAAGTTACAGGAATACATTGTTTTTACAGATTATGTGACATTAGAAGAATTGCAATCCTTATACCATTACGCATATGCTTTTGCCCTAATGTCATTGGATGAAGGGTTTGGACGTACTCCATTAGAAGCTATCGCTTGCGGATGCAAACGGATTATTGTAAGTGACATTGATGTGTTTCATGAAACAATGGGAAATTATGTAAATTATCTACCTCTTGATGATACAAGTTTCTGCAAACATCAATTTTTACAAAAGCAATGGAAAATAACAGATAAGGATTTTCCAATTCCTTTTAATGATATGATAAAAAAAATCTTTCTGATAGGTAATTCTCAAAATAAATTATAGGTAAAATGATTATTCGAAGTAAAGCACCACTCCGCTTAGGATTGGCAGGTGGAGGTAGTGATGTATCGCCGTATAGCGACATCTATGGAGGACTGGTTCTGAATGCAACCATAAACCTCTATACTTATACCACAATTGAAGAAACTGATAACGGTTTGGTATCTATAAATAGTTATGACGCGAATTGCCATAAGTCATACCCTTTGAAGAGTTATTTGGAAATAGACGGTGAGGCATCGCTAATAAAGGGTGTATATAACCGTATCATGCGTGATTACCATCCACGCCTGACAGGTTTCAAGATTACAACTTACAACGATGCCCCGGCTGGTTCCGGGCTTGGCACTTCTTCCACTATGGTGGTATGTATCATCAAGGCTTTCGTGGAATGGCTTAGCTTGCCATTGGGTGATTATGAGATTGCCCGTATGGCATACGAAGTGGAACGTAAAGACTTGAATCTTTCGGGAGGTAAGCAGGACCAGTACGCGGCGGCTTTTGGCGGCTTCAACTATATGGAGTTCTTAGAAAACGACATGGTGATAGTCAATCCGTTGAAAGTAAAACGTTGGATAACGGATGAGCTGGAGGCTTCGTTACTGTTGTATTTCACGGGAAGGTCACGTTCGTCTGCCGCTATCATTGACCAGCAAAAAGCAAACACGACAAACAAGGAAAGTAAGTCTGTAGAAGCTATGCACCGCATAAAGCAAAGCGCAAAGGATATGAAGCTCGCTTTGCTGAAGGGTGATATGCGTGAGTTCGCACGTATTCTTGGACAAGCATGGGAAGACAAGAAGAAGATGGCGGATGCGATAACCAATCCAGTCATAGAACACGCTTTTGAAGTGGCAATACAGGCTGGTGCTGTAGCAGGTAAAGTGAGCGGCGCAGGCGGTGGCGGATTTTGTATGTTTATGGTGGAACCGACCAAGAAAAAAGCCGTAACAGATGCCTTAAGGCAATTGGATGGTTTTGTCATGCCCTTCCAGTTTACTGATGGTGGTGCGCATGGGTGGAAAATTTATGATACGGACGATATATCAACAATGAAATATTGACACGCTATGGAATATTCAATCTTAAACGATTTAGTATCAAGGTATCCACAATTGGCTATATGCAAAGAAGACGTTGCAAAAGTTTTTGCAGTATTGTCTGAATCTTATCATAACCATGGAAAGTTGCTGATATGCGGTAATGGTGGTAGCGCAGCGGATGCGGAGCACATTGTAGGAGAATTGATGAAAGGTTTTAAAAGCCCACGACACTTAGACGAAGTGAGTCAAAGTCAGCTGAAAAATGTAGATAACGGACTTGGTAACTTGCTTGCCAAGAACCTGCAAGGCGCACTTCCAGCCATAGCCCTTGACGGGCATCCAGCATTAACAACGGCATACATAAACGATTGCAATCCTTTGTTGTGCTTTGCCCAGCAAGTAAACGGTTATGGACGCGAAGGTGATGTGTTGCTTGGCATATCCACATCCGGCAATAGCCAAAACATAATTTATGCTGCGGTTACAGCCAAAGCAAAAGGCATGAAAGTAGTCGGACTAACAGGAGCAAAAGATAGTAAATTGTCTGAATTTGCTGATGTTTGCATACAGGTTCCTGAAACGGAAACTTATAAGGTACAAGAGCTGCATCTACCTGTATATCACTGCCTATGTCTGATGTTGGAAGAAGAATTTTTCGGAATAAAATAATTGTTTGTAAGTATGGGAAAAGAAGTGATTATATTAGCGGGAGGTTTAGGTACAAGGCTGCGCGATGTGGTAAAAGATGTGCCTAAATGTATGGCACCTATAGCAGGAAAGCCTTTCTTATGGTATCTGTTGAAATACCTGTCTCATTTTGATGTGGAAAGAGTGGTGCTCTCGGTAGGCTATTTACGAGATGTGATTATTGACTGGGTAGATGAAAACGGCGGTGAATTTCCTTTCGGTTTTGATTATGCCATAGAAACAGCCCCTTTAGGAACGGGAGGGGGCATTAAGTTGGCATTGAGCAAGTGTTTGAGCAATGGTGTCATCGTATTGAATGGGGATACATTCTTTAATGTGAATTTGGATGAGTTATATGGGCAACACCGTCTATATCCGGCTTCCATTACACTTGCACTAAAGCCCATGGAACATTTTGACCGTTACGGAAATGTCCGTGTAAACGGCAATCTGATTGTTGACTTTGAGGAGAAAAAGTATTGCGAAAAAGGACTCATTAATGGAGGTGTATATGTAATAAACAGGGTGGACGACATTTTCAACGGGCTACCTGCTAAGTTTTCATTTGAGACTGATGTCCTGCAACCACAGTGTGTTAAGGGTAACCTTTATGGCATAGTACAAAATGGCTACTTCATTGACATTGGCATTCCCGAAGATTATGAAAAGGCTAACACTGAACTTCCAGAATTATCTCTTTTTAAATAAACTTGACTATGGGAATAAAAGACATAGATGTAAGCGGTTATGATACGCTCCTGCTTGACCGTGACGGGGTGATAAACCGTCTGCGCCCGAATGACTATGTGAAATGTTGGGACGAATTTGAGTTCCTGCCAAACGTTCTTGAGACTCTGTCTAAATGGAATAAACAAGTCAAGCACATATTTGTCGTGACCAACCAACGTGGTGTAGGGAAAGGGTTGATGACAGAAGATGATTTGCTTGGCATTCATAAGCGGATGTGTGATGAAATAGCGTGTCATGGAGGACGCATTGATAAGATTTATTATTGCACAGCCCTAACAGAAGAAGACAGCCGAAGAAAACCAGGAATAGGTATGTTCAAGGAAATCCTGCGTGATTATCCTGACATAAAACCTTCCGGTTGTCTGATGATTGGGGATAGTGACAGTGATATGAAGTTTGCCGAGAATTGTGGAATAAAAGGGATAAAAGTACAATGAAGTCAATAAAGATACTAAATGTCAGGATAGATAATCTGTCTGCACAAGAATTGTTGGAGACTTTAGATAAGGGGGTATTAGTCACACCCAACATTGATGACATAATGAAACATCAAAAGGATGAAGAGTTTCATGAAATGGCATCAAAAGCAGAGTTCTCCATCTGCGACAGCAGGGTTTTACTGTTGATGTCCCGTATATTACGCACTCCTTTAAAAGAGGCAATACCTGGTTCAAGTTTTTTCCCCATGTACTGTGATTATCATGCCAAAGATTCCAACATAAAAATCTTTTTGCTTGGAGCGAAAGAGGGCGTTGGAAAAGTTGCGCAAAAGAACATAAACGCAAGGATTGGTCGCGAAATTGTGGTAGGAACATATTCTCCTCCTTTCGGGTTTGAAAAAGATGAGGTGGAATGTAATCATATAGTAGACATACTACAGCACTCGGAAGCCAATGTCGTATTGGTAGGTTTAGGTAATCCCAAGCAAACGAAATGGATTTATAAGTACAAAGACAGATTACCCAACATTGACTTATTTATGGCACTTGGCGCTACAATAGATTTTGAAGCAGGTAATATCAAGCGTGCACCAATCATTTTTCAGAAATTAGCCTTAGAATGGTTGTACAGATTTCTGAAAGAGCCGAAACGGTTATTCAAACGTTACTTCGTAGACGATATGCAGTTCTTCTATTATTTTACCAAACAATTATTGGGCATATACAAAAACCCATTTGGCAAATAAGAATCTTTTATTTACGAAATAGTTTACAAACCAAAGCTATCGGTATTAGCAAGACAGCAAAAAGGTAAGCGCATATCAATCGGAATATAATAGCAAGTCTATTCAAGGCTTCCATCATTCTATGTGGGCAAAGATAAGCTCTTTATTTCACTAAGAGGCATAAGACTTTGTGCCGTAGAGGCCATTTTTCTTAAAGCTTTGCTATTTCTTCCGCACTAAGTCCGGTAGCTTTTGCTATGATATCTGCAGGGACACCTAAGCGCTTAAAGTTTTGTGCATCCTCCAATTTGGCTTCTTTCTTGCCTTCTTTCTTGCCTTCTTCCCTTCCTTCCCGCATCGCGTCCTCTACCTTATTCTGCATGTCCTCCTCGTAAATCCGGCTCACATAGAAACGGTCTACTGCCTTATCAT
>ERZ857521.706-NODE-706-length-47154-cov-23.591499_pt1 | contig 47154 bp, 48 predicted proteins | sample MGYA00519701_ERZ857521 | MGnify/ENA primary metagenome ERZ857521 (study PRJEB31778, sample SAMEA3449346) | human gut metagenome | biome: human gut; feature: human-associated habitat; material: faeces | place: United Kingdom | collected 2010/2012 ...
ATAGAGCTGAGTTTAAACATCGAATTTACTAATTGGATGTTTGCGGACATTCATTCAAAATAATGTCAAGAAAATTTGTAAGTCGTTCTTCGGGTTTTCTTTGAAAATACAGGTATTAGGCAGTAGGGAAGAGAAGGAAATTATACGTATGTCTTGTCGTGATGATTTATCTTATGTGACAACGTGATATATTTATAGTATAAGATTAGTGTTGTCACGGCATTCATCATCCAGCATTGTCAGTATATATTCCGATGTTTTGTTGAGCCTCATTAATAAAATTAGTCCACACAAGGTTTCTGCTGATTCCGGAAACATATTTCAGTTTTTACATATAACATTTAATCATGTCGGCATAAACAAAAAAATATGCGACTGATAAACTTATCAATCGCATATTTTTATTTGTTTCTTAAATTAGGCAATAATTTATTATTCTATTATGCCTCAGCCGGAGCTTCCTCAGTTGTAGTTGTTGCTTCAGCTTCAGCCTCTGCTTTTGCAGCAGCTTCGGCAGCTTTCTTCTCAGCTACTTTCTTAGCTATTGCCTCATTGACTTTCTTTTCTGCTTCAAGCTCTTTAGCTGCAGCGTCTTTCTTGTTCTGCTCGTCTTTCTGACGTATTGCATCGTTAGTCTTCAGCTTGTTGGCTTTCCAAGCATCGAATTTTGACTGTGCAGCAGCCTCATCGAATGCGCCTTTCTTAACACCGCCACGAAGATGCTTCATCAGATATACGCCTTCTGATTTCAGAATGTTGCGTACAGTGTCTGTAGGCTGTGCTCCTACCTCTACCCAATAAAGGGCGCGATCGAAATTGAGGTCAACGGTAGCAGGATTTGTGTTAGGGTTATAAGTACCAATTTTCTCAGTAAATCTACCATCACGTGGTGCTCTTGAGTCAGCGATAACGATACGATAGAAAGCATAGCTCTTGCGTCCGCCACGCTGCAGTCTGATTTTTGTTGCCATTTTTTTATTGTATTTTTTGTTTGTACTAATGCTATTAACTCGTAATAGCGGCTGCAAAGTTACACCTTTTATATGTTATATTCTAAAATGTGATAGGGGTTTTATATATTATTAACACATAAATATTGCGGATGCATGTTTAACTCTGCAGCATAATGGTAAAATGTTTTTTAGAATAGCCACTGCAGAGCTTTATTGTATGTCAGGCTCATTTTATTTCTATTTAAAAGAAAACAGTGCCTCTATAAGCCGGGTTCTGTTCCATCCATACAGATGGCATCTGTCATTTATCTAGTTCATAAGTCACCTCATGAATCAAGCGTTCTACCCTCCATCGCTAAAAATATCAGGCGGGCAACCTTCAAACGACGGTATACGCGAACTTGCAGCTTCCAGATGGCACAGCCCGATGATCACCCACCGGCTGGTAGTCTCTTACACCACCTTCTCACCCTTACCTATGATTAATATTGTCTATAGGCGGTTGTTTTCTTCTGCCATATCTTGTCGTCACCAACAACTTCTACTTTCAGAAGTGGAATGCCCTATGCTGCCCGGACTTTCCTCCTGCACCATTTTTTTTGATGCCGGCGACAGAACCGAAGCACTGTTTTCTATATGCAAAATTACAAAATAAACTTGTATTTCATATTCTTTTCTATGATGAATGTTGTATTATACAGTATGTTTCTGCCAAATTGTCATTTTTATGATTGGTGGATGTACGGCATGTATGTAATATTGGCAGTCGGATATAAAGATATGTAAATTTTACTTTTCCTGAATTTAATAGCCGTTAATATGTTAAATTGTAGTGTTAAAATGGAATAAAGATATGGTCAAAAATTCCTTTGTCACAATTTTTGCACATATATTTGCACAGAAAAAAGAAGAATATTATTACAAATAAATTAATAAATAAAAAGATGAAAAAGTATTCCAAGTATTTTATGGCCGCTATGTGCGTAATTGCTGTGGCATTTTCAGCAGGCTCATTTATAAAAGTCAATGCTGCAAGTTCATCAACTTCTGCTCCCGGACAGCCGGTAGATCTTACATATGCAGCGGAAAAATCATTGCCGTCCGTTGTACATATCTTAAATACACGTAACAGTAAGGTTCAGACTGTTGAGGTGGAAAGTGATCCGTTCAGTGATTTCTTTTCAGATCCATTCGGCTTTTTTGGAAACCCGAATGGCGGTGGCGGAACCCAAAAGCGTCAGATACGAACCCCTAAGAGTCAGGGTAGTGGCTCCGGTGTTATTATTTCTTCTGACGGATATATCGTAACAAACAATCATGTCGTAGAAGGTGCAGACGAACTTACTGTAACTCTCAATGACAATAAGGAATATTCCGCACGTATCATCGGAACAGATAAAAGTACTGATTTGGCTCTTATCAAAATAGAGGGCAGTGGTTTCCCGGCGATAACAATAGCAAACAGCGACGATATAAAGGTCGGAGAATGGGTGCTCGCTGTAGGAAATCCATTTAATCTCACAAACACTGTTACTGCTGGTATCGTAAGTGCCAAAAGTCGTTCCTTGTATGTAAATACTAAAGGTGTAGAATCGTTTATACAGACTGATGCAGCCATAAATCGTGGTAATTCAGGCGGTGCTCTTGTAAACACTAAAGGAGAACTGATAGGTATAAATGCTATGTTGTATTCCGAAACCGGTTCATACAGTGGATATGGATTCGCAATACCGACATCAATAATGAATAAAGTTGTTGATGATCTTAAGAAGTATGGAACTGTACAGCGCGCAGTGATTGGTATTAGCGGAACCGATGTTAAGAATCAGATTGACCGCCAGAAGGAAGAAGGCAAGGAGGCTGATTATGGTACAACCGAAGGTATTTATGTCGATTCTGTAAACGACGAGAGTGCTGCTGCGGAAATAGGACTCAAACAGGGTGATGTAATTGTCGCCATTGACGGAAAGGATGTTAAGAAAATGGCTGAGCTCCAGGAGGTTCTTGCTACAAAACGTCCGGGCGATAAGGTTTCTATTACATATCTGAGAGACAAGAAGAAAAATACGAAGACTGCTACTCTGAAGAACGAACAGGGCAATACGGGAGTAATAAAGAATATAGATCTTGATATTCTCGGTGGTAACTTCAGAGAAATTTCAACAGCTCAGAAGCAGCAATATAATATAAGTAATGGTCTTGAGGTTATTAAAGTTAATTCCGGAAAATTAAAGGAAGAGGGAATAAGTAAAGGCTTTATTATACAAAAAGTCAATGATGTTGCTGTAAAGACAATAGAAGATCTGCAGCAAATTGTAAAAGAAGCTTCAACGAGCAAGGATCCGGTATTGTATATACAGGGAATATATCCGACCGGTAAGAAGGCTTATTTTGCTGTTCCACTGCAGGATTAATTAAATTGCTGATATTTGATTTTTAGATAAAGTATGTGGTGATTTATAAATGATTGCCACATACTTTTTTATTTCTTGGTTACAATATTATTTGTCAGTATAAAATATATTTGTTAAATTTGCGCTGAATATACACTTAAAAAATCATCCTTGATGAGACAACTAAAAATCACAAAATCGATTACCAATAGGGAAAGTGCTTCGCTTGATAAGTATCTGCAGGAAATCGGGCACGAAGATCTTATCTCTGTTGAGGAGGAAGCTGAGCTGGCGCGCCGAATAAAAAATGGCGACAAAAAGGCATTAGAGAAACTTACAAAGGCTAATTTAAGATTTGTTGTTTCTGTTGCGAAACAATATCAGAATCAGGGACTGAGTCTGTCTGATCTGATAAATGAGGGCAACTTGGGGTTGATTAAAGCTGCTGAAAAATTTGATGAGACACGAGGATTCAAATTTATATCATATGCAGTATGGTGGATACGGCAAAGTATTTTGCAGGCAATAGCTGAGCAAAGCCGCATCGTAAGGCTGCCATTAAATCAGATTGGTTCTGTAAATAAGATAAATCGGGTCTTAAATAAATTTGAGCAGGAGAACGAACGTCATCCGAGCATTGACGAAATAGCAGATAAGGTTGACATACCTGAAGAAAAAATTATTGACGCAATGCAGATGAGTAAACGTCAGATTTCTGTTGACGCCCCTATCTCTGATAGTGATAACACGAGTTATATAGATATGTTGCCAAATAATTTGTCAACAAACACAGATAATAATTTGGTGCTACAATCTTTACGGGATGAAATCTCATGTGCATTGAACACGTTAAATGAGCGGGAACGCAATGTCATCGAAGCATATTTTGGAATTAATCAACCGGAATGTACTTTAGAGGAGATCGGACATAAATTCGGATTAACTCGTGAACGCGTTAGGCAAATCAGAGAGAAGGCAATCAGGAAGCTGCGTCAAAATACAAAGAATAAAATATTAAAAACATATCTTGGACAGTAAGACAGTATGAGAAGAAAATTTATATATTTAGGTGTTCTGGTAATTGTGTTTCTTTCTACAATTGCCAATGCGGCGAATAAACGTACGAAACTTTATATGTATGGGGTTGTTACCTCTTTCAACGATTCAACCATATATTTCACGGATATCATGGAGACGGATTCTGCTTGGGTTGACGGAAAGACAGGATTCCTGTATGGACGGGAGAATTACTCTTACCAGTTGCGTGATTATATGAAAAAGAATGGTGTGGCATATCCCACATGTGTGACATCCTATGCTAAAAAGAGACAGGATATAGAGAAAAAATATGCAAAGATAAAGAAAAGATATCTGGAAAAGAATGTATTTAATATAAAGTACATTACTGCTAATGAGTTTAAATATACTCCAATTGTGCCAGATGAGGTGCTTATGGAAACAAAACAGGATTCCAAGTAGGTTTTCCTTCTAATACGCACCGGTTGGATAGTATGTATATAATTATGATTATATAAAGATGGAGGAAAATTTTCATTATTACAGAATAGCTGAGTTCAATATAAAAATAGAATTTTGTACATCAGATATAAATAATGAACGGCTTCTTCCTTCTTTTATTCCGTTCAAGATATCTTCAACGCCGGCAGAAATATTTTTTCAACTAACAGTAGATGATTCCATAAAACCATTAAACAAAGATGATCTGGAGAAGATAGGGGATTTTGATACTGGAAATGGCGTTATATCAGTCAGTAAAAGTAAGAATATAGTTGGTACATATCAGTATATCATAAATGATATAAACGGACGTAATTGCTGTCTTCTTCAAACTTATGACAATTTCTCATATTGCAGGTGTGCCCTTAACGGTAGTTTCAATATGAGACTTTTCGGTTTGAATAATGCGTTGATGATTATTTTTGCTTTTAAAGGAAGTTTTTATGATACGCTCCTGATACACGCCTCAGCTATATGTCATAAGAACCATGCATACGCATTTGTTGCTAAGAGTGGAACTGGTAAAAGTACCCATTCGTCATTATGGCTAAAATATATTCCCGGGTGTGAGCTTATAAATGATGATAATCCTATCATAAGAATTATTGATGATATACCATACTTATATGGTAGTCCATGGAGTGGAAAAACTCCATGTTATAGAAATGTGAAAATAAGGCTTGGTGGAATTGTAAGGATTGATAGAGCAAACGCAAACAGTATAAGTAAATTGTCTCCAACGGTTGCATTTGCTTCATTATTACCATCTTGTTCAACAATGAAATGGGATAAAGTTATATTCAATAATATATGTTCTACAATCTCATTGCTTATTGAGCATGCAAATATATATATTCTTCATTGTTTACCGGATAAAGATGCTGCGATAAAATGTCACGAGATGATTTCAATATAAAAGAAAAGTATTATGCGAATGATGTTTTTATTCCGGATGTGGTGAAGATTCTGGAAGAGGGACATACTGTAACTTTGAAGTTACGGGGAATCAGTATGCGTCCATTCTTGGAAGACAATAGGGATAAAGCACTCATAACTAAAGCTCGTAACTTGAAGCGTGGGGATATTGTCCTTGCAGAGGTGGCCCCAAAGTTATATGTCCTTCATCGTATAGTAAAAATAGACGCCGATAATGTAGTACTACGTGGGGATGGTAATTTGAATTGTGAGTATTGTAAGCTTAGTGATGTAAAGGGATTCGTAATAGGTTTTTATAGAAAGGGTAGATCCAGACTTGATAAGACAAATGGTTGTAAATGGATTGTGTATTCTTTTTTGTGGACGAACCTTTTACCGTTTAGGCGTTATTTGTTGGCAATTCACAGGCGCTTATGTAAAATGAATGTTCATTAATATGAACGTGTTGAGATTTACATAAGAAAGGTATTTACAGCATAATATGTCTGTCTATGGTTGCGTGATATTATGTTTGTTTGGTAAACGTTTTATAGAGTTTATATCTCAATATATATGATATAATAATATTTTTAACGGGCACATTTTGTATTCTACGCCTTGTTTCAAACAGTATTCATAAGCAATCTTTGTACTTTATGCTTATGTATACAATCATCAATTTTACTTTATTGCTATTATATATTTCTTTAATTGACGGCATATAACAAGAATCTGTTATAAGGAAAGATAAAACTTTGTTTAAGAGAAAAGGCTGTGTCAGCCTACGGAAGAGCTCGTTTGAGGTGCTTAAATGATTCCTTTTAAGCCTATGGAAAGTCTATATCGTACCCTGGAACTGACTTTTCTGTATTATAACGAAGTACTTTTTTACTTCGCAATGTGTCAGAAGGTTTTTCTCGGATGGCTGTACCCGCATCCCATCATTATTTTATGCTGACGGTTAGTAAGAGTCTGTCGGCTGCCGAATAATTAGTGAATAAGTGTTGTGAAAAGCCGTCTTTTGGTGAATTATAGTTAATATTGAGCCATAAAATAAACTTTATTGCGAAATATTTGCATTTGCAAAATATTATTATTAGCTTTGTTGCACAAACAATAAAAATGGAAACAACTGAGAATATAAAGAATGCCGGGCTGAGAATGACGCCACAGCGTAGGACTGTTTACGAGTCGATGATGGAATTGCGCCATGCTACAATCGACGAGATTATAAAGCACGTGCAGTCGAAGGACAGCGAGATAACAGTATCGACTATTTATCGTATCCTCGACTCTTTTTGCAAAGCCAATCTGCTGTCGCTCGTGTTCAATCCTGACAACGGCAAGAGCTATTACGACATTACCGTGGCAGAGCATCACCACGTGTTCAAGGATCAACAGATAATGGACTATAAGGACGAGGAACTGTCGGTTCTCATACGGCAATATCTCAAGGAAAAGAATTTCGCACCGGAGGATATCGAAAAGATACAGGTGCAGATAATAATGCATTAATAAAAGTCAAACCCCTAAAACTTAAAAAAATGAGAAGTATCACAACATTTGATCTGCAGTACGCACATCGTTTTTATGGCTTCCAAGGCGAAGCGCAGTATCTACACGGTCATACCGGAACACTGACCATAGAAGTGGAGGATACGATAGAGAAAGGCGTGAACATGGTTTATCCGTGTAACGAGATTCAGAAGGTGGCTTGGGATGTGCTGAAGAACTTCGACCATGCGCTGATACTCCGCGAGGACGATCCGCTGCTTCCGGCAGTGCTCGAGGTTTATGAGAAACAGGGCATACGCAACGGCCATCCGCAAAACAAGATGAAGGGCGAGGCCTTCAAGACAGAGCTTGCAACGGCATATCCGGACGCCAGATTGGTGGTTACAAAGGAGACAATGACCGTCGAGGGTATGATAAAGATTGTCTATGGCTTGCTCAAGGATAAGCTGAACATTGCAAAAATCACGTTCACCAGTGGTGTGAACGCCGGTTCTGCCGAGTTTGAGACACATAACAACATCGAGCGTTGTCCTTTATGTGGTGTCGCTCTGAATGAGGAAGGTGTGTGCCCGAAGTGTGGCTATAGAAAGAAATGATGAGCGTATAATGTCGCAATGACGGCATATAGAGAATTAATATACGAACAAAGAACAGACGGGAAGTAGCGGGTATGCGGTTTCCCGTTTGTTTTTGTGAATGTATGTTTTATTAATACTAATTCTTTTAATTCACGTTGGAAAATACGATTTTATAGTTCATTTTACATGAATGGAAAAAATATCGTCAATAGAGATAAGATTATTCATCGGAGCGTAAAAATATTTATATATTTTGCGTTTGTCGTTATTTTCTATTTTTAAAGAAATATATCCGTTCCAGAACGCAACAGATTGTGAATCGTATCCGGGGTCGAGTGTCAGTAATGCAATGACTTTATCGGTTTTGTCATCCTTTACATATCCAACTATTACAATCCAGTGCGCTCCACCGCTAAATGATATGCCTAACATAGATGGTGTGTCCTCATCAACCATATTTATTGCATATGATATTATATCTTCATCATTCTCTAGTTCTTCATAATACACTATGGTTTTATATGTATCGAGTATTTCCTCGCATTCATTTTTGGTAAGACCGTTATTGTAAAGTCCTTTACTATTAAATTTTTTAATCATTCTGCCTTCCAAAGTTCGCCAGTCAATCTTGGAATCATCTTTTAAGAGACTTGTTCCTGAATTGAAAACTCCAAGAATGTTAAGACACATGGCAATGCTGTAAGCTCCGCAGGCTCCATCAAGATCTCCTTGACGGTAGTGAGCGTTGTAATAAGTGCGTCCGTTTTTAGATTTGCTTGACAATGTCAGTGTGTCTTTGTCAAGTGATGTATTATACCTTCTTATAAGCTGCAGTTTGTCTATTACTTTTATTTTTGCCATATTTTTTTGTTCTATAAAGTCTTATAGTTCGCGTTAATTATAATACTCGTACTATTCTTATTCCAATTTGTGACCGTTGTTGCATCATATACTGATAAAGAGTCTTTTTTTCTTCTACAACCTTTTTGTGTATAGAGGATGCATTAAGTAAATGAAGATTTCCGTTATGCCACACGGCGAAACCTATGTGGGATATGTCCAATCCCTTTTTATTTGTAACAATAGCGAGAATATCTCCATCGTGAATGAAAGATTTCAGCTTCTCAGGATGTTTCAACTTTTCTTTGGTAATATATTTGTATGACTTCCCATCAAAGTTCTTCTCCATATAGGATATTTCATTAATAAGAGATTTGTCATGAGCCAATGCCGGATATTTATTCGGATTGTGACTCATGTAATGTATATCATATACCTTACTTCTCACAATCGAGGTATCTGACGGAACAATCTCTCTTACAATTCTCTTGTGTTCGTTCTGTTCAATCCAATACGAAAAATAATGCAGTCGGGTAGTGTATGAGACCTTGCCGTTCTTATACCTTATGTTTTTCAGATAATTACAGAAATCATCAAACGATGTTTTGTTGTTCTTAATGCATAAATATAGTGCAAGCACCGTTTCCACATAGGTTGTACAGTCGAGTTGTCGAAGGTTTACAACCAACTGTTCCTTATTCCTGTTTTCCAGTGTATGGCCTACATAAGGAACTGACTTTAGTTTTCTTGCAAAATATATAAGGGATTTATCTTTTTTTATTCCGTCCTTTTTACATGACTGCAACAGATTGATTACAGTCAGGCTGTCTTTTGTTGTGTATTTAATGTCTGTTTGAGGATAGGCATAGAGATGCCCGCACAATATGAGAATTAACGATAGAATATGTTTCATGACTATTATTTTCGATCAAAATTAAAACCGATGTATATATTCAGACTTCCAAAGAAATTATTAGTGGAAAACTGTTTTTTACGGTAATTATATGAATGTAATATTGTACTTGCTCCAAAATACCATTTAGTATTATTCCATACAATACCGAAACGGCCCACGCCGTCTATATTGATGTTACGTATGGAAAAATCTCTTAACGAGAAATTCTCATGTTTCACATCACTTGTCGTGTGTTTATATCCTAAAGCTAAAGATAATGATGATGCAAAAAGCCAGTTCCGGGCAAATACCCAGTTGTATCCGTAACCGCCGGATATAGAAACGTCTGTATATTTTATTTTTCCGGATATGACATTCTTATCCAAGTATTTATCTGTAACATCACTTCCGAGAATGTTGGATATGGTGGTATTAAGTTTCTGCCAATCAATGCTGAGGGTATGTTTTGTATATCCTATTCCTATCATGGGTGAACCGCAGCTTCGCCGCTGTACGGTGCTTTGACTGAACGCTGCCGGATAAGAAAAGCGTTTGTGATTGAATATATAATATATATTAAAACCTTTGATGCTTGCAGTGACACCATCATAATCGATGTCCTTCAGCGGTGCGGTATCCACGTCTTTTCCCAAATAAACATAACGCATTTTATAATCGTTACCTGTTTTTCTGTAAAAAAGATCGATGCCTATCTGTGAGCTGTATAGACTAAGATCGAATTCCTTTTTTACATTATCGTCATTCAAGTGCGTAAGGTCTATGGTATAGCCCAGGAATATCCATCTCCATCCGGCATAAGGACCAAGTTTTATTGACGGTTGCGGGGCAAACGTGAAAACGTTTCCTTTAGGCGTGGATATGCGGTAAATCTCATAAGTATTTGTGTTTTGTAACATCAAGGTGTAATTATAATGTTGAGGCTCAATATAATTAGTATCTACTCTGCTGAAATCTTTTACAAATTCATACAGCCCATCAACAACTTTTCCAATGAAGGTTCGTTTCTTTGGAATACTATCGTTTGATGCACAGCATTCTGTAGATAGGAATATAACAGTCAACAATATAAATACAGACTTCATATTATAGCTTTCCCAGTATTCTGTCCAATACCCAATTTACCGGTGTCGCGCTGACACTTGTACAATTGCATATTCCGATGCCTTGCAAGTCTTCTATTACGGATTTTATTATAGGAAGCTGTACGTAAGGCGGATTAGGCACCACTATGTTGGTTGCCCCTTCGCTCGTGACAAGATATATTGGGTCATAATTATATATTGAGAATGACAGCATACCTTTGTCTCCGATAACTTCTACTTTGTCTTCCTTGGCACTCTGATGGCCGACAAAACACCACGAACCGCTTCCCGGTACGCCGTTCTCAAACAAAAAGCATGCGCTAATGTTGTCTTCTGCATTATACAGATTGGCACGGTTGGCACAGTATCCGTGTGCACGTGTTATGACACCGAAGATGTTCTGGAGTATATCAAGCTGGTGAGGTGCCAGGTCGTAGAAATATCCTCCACCCGAGATGTCAGGCTGTAAGCGCCATGGCAGATTCTGATTGCTTTGATAGTCCAAATCGCGTGGCGGTACAGAGAATCTTATCTGCACGTTTGAAATGGTGCCGATCGTGCCGTCGTTGATTATCTTTTTTACTTTCTGGAAGTAGGGGAGATAACGCCTGTAGTATGCAACGAAACATGGAATGCCGGTCTGTTGGCTGATGCGATTGATTCTGGCGCAGTCCTCATAGCTTGCCGCTAAGGGCTTTTCTATGTACACCGGCTTGCCTGCTCTCATTGCCATGATTGCGAATGTGGCATGACTTGAGGGTGGCGTCGCTATATATATGGCGTTTACATCGGGGTCTTCGATAAGAGATAACGGGTCGCTGTACCATTTGGGAATGCCGTGTCTTTCCGCGTATGAGCGTGCTTTCTCTATGCTACGGCTCATTACTGCAACGACATGAGACCCCGGAACCTCGTTGAAAGCCGGTCCGGATTTTTTTTCGGTGACCTCACCACAACCAATAAATCCCCAGTTTACATTTTTCATTCTAACAGTTTGTTTTTTAGTGTTGTTTCAACCAATTATCTATTAATTGTCTTGCTATGCTTAACTTCTCCGGGATACGTGGCAGGCTGTTCTTATTAAACCAGCCCCCATTCCTCAATTCAGAGCGCTGCAAAGTAATCTCACCACTTTCATATTCTGCGTAAAAACCTACCATAAGTCCGGATGGATATGGCCACGGCTGTGATGAATAATATCTTATGTTCTTTATTTTCAGTCCGGTCTCTTCTTTTACCTCTCTTATTACTGCTTCTTCCAGTGTCTCGCCGGTCTCGACAAATCCGGCCACCAGACCATAAAATTCATATTTGAAATTGTTTGCATGCACGAGAAGTAAATCGTCCCCGCGGTTCACCAGTACAATGATTGCGATGGACAGTTGAGGCCATACTTCTTTATTGCAGTTTGGACATATCTTTGATATCTCCGTGTGTTTCACCATCCGTGTGCCGCATGCGCCGCAAAATTGAGTGTTCAGGTCCCAGTGTATCAGTTCCTCACACTTACCTGCTTTAAGATAAAGTATATCGGACAGTTTATAATATGACTGTCGTAGACCGCACCATTCAAGTCTTGAGTCGTGAACCAGTGTGGTATCACTGATTGCATATGTCTTGACATCAATCCCGTCAATGGATGTCGGTACATTGATGATGTTTGTCTGTTTATTTGTTTCTGTTGGAGGCTGTTCCTGACAAGGAATAGTATATGAGTCATTGTCCTGTTTTTCAAGCAGAACATTTCCGTTGCAAAATACAAACCAATAAGACATTGTGTGTTTATTTTATGTTTTGAAAAAGAAACTATATTTGCAAATATAATACGAATTATTATATTTGGCAAGTTTTTTGAGGATTAATACGTGTTTGAGTGTGGGGGATATTATATATCACAATCTTATACATATAAAATATTCTGGCTCACCCGATAGGTAGCGTTAGAAAATAAAAAAGCATATCTTCGCATCTTTGAAAGTTCAATGTCATAGGCTTTAGTAAACTTTATGTGGCTCGGAATAAAATCAGAGTGGAATGTTTTTATTCGTGAAGTATCATATAACATTGGACAGTTGCATTGACGATACAGGGCCGTATAAAAAAGAGATACCGCATTTGTTAATCTAATAATAGATTCACGTTGCCGCGATTGGCAAATCGTCACCACCCGAAGGACGCATGTCTACAGTGTTCCTTCTCATGTTTCATGTCAGCTTTTGGGGAAAACTTGACTGACAAACTTACAGTTTTTTTTGACTCTATTTTGACAAAATGAAATTAGAAAATAGACGTAAAGAAATGTTAAATACACTATCGTGGAGGTCATTCCCGGCTGTACCGGCTTGCCGTATACCCGTGTTTGTAGTCCGGAATAATGCGTCTGACATTCTGGTTAAGCCCATTTTAAGGTCTGATTACGCCCGTATTAGGGCGTGATACGGTGTATTTCAGGCCCCGATATGGGCTTAATCGCATACTGAAACGGTGCTTATTGCGTAATGAAAAAACAGACGCTGAACGTAACTTGTTGATGTTCAGTAGTTTATACAAACCGCTCATAATTCACGTATTTGCACCCGATGGAGAATCAACCCGCAAATACGCGCTTATTTTATGGGGTAGGGCAGGATACTCAGACGGAAAAATCAAGATCTGCTTATAATTTGAAAGTAGCCCACATGGTATTCCTTCGACATAAGAAACCAGCGGTTATACGGTATTAAAGTCGCAGTATTTTGTTTAACCTCATCCACGCTTAATTTTTACCGAGCTGTTGTTTGTCAGTAGGTTGAATAGGCATAATATTTGCTATGTCTTTATAAAAAATAAAAATAAGTAAAAAAGGAGGAAATCGTATGGCTTTCATTGATTACTATAAAATACTTGGTGTAGATAAGAATATACCACAGAAGGATGTAAGGGAGGCTTATCGTAAGAGAGCTAAACAGTTCCATCCTGATTTGCATCCAAATGATCCTAAGGCTAAGGCGAAGTTCCAGGCCCTGAACGAAGCTTATGATGTAATTGGAGATCCTGAAAAGAGAAAGAAATACGATCAGTATGGTGAGAAATGGAAAGAAGCAGACGCCTTCAATAAAGCGGGTGGTAACGCCGGAAGTGACAGCTTCTATTGGAGCGAAAACGGAGACTCACCGTTTGGAGATTTTAATTTCAGCTCTTTCGGAAACGGACAACGCTTCTCTGATTTCTTCCAGGATCTATTCGGACAGGGTGCACGCACCAGAAGGACTACAAGAGGAACTCAGCACAGCGGCGAGATGAATGCCGTCGTAAATATAGACCTTTATACGGCTCTTCTTGGTGGAGAGGTGATAATACATTTGGGTGATGGAAGCAAAGTTAAATTGAAGGTAAAACCGGAGACCCAGAATAACACAAAGGTTCGTTTGAGAGGAAAGGGATATAGTCGTGGAGACGGTACTTTCGGCGACCTCATCATTACATATAATGTTGTTCTGCCACAGAATCTGAGTGAGCACCAGAAGGATTTGATACGACAGATGCGCGACAGTCAATATTGATGTCGGTGAAGCGTGAATGTCCGAATCAATAATCATTCTATGGAAATATATTGATCCGTTCACATTCTTGAGAGATCAGATAAGGACGGTATAAATAACGTTGTTGTATTGCAAGAAGATATAATAAGAGGGAATAGAAAGCATATTGTCAAAGGCAGACAATAGAGTTTTATGTTATTCATTAAGGCTGGCTTCGTTTACGAGGTCAGCCTGTTTTTTATGTAAGTTCTACATCTTTAAAATGTTATAATATCTGTTTCGGAAGGATACAATGATTTACCGTACAGTAGTAAAAACTAACAAAGTATGATTAAGGGTTGTAAGTTATTCCTTGGTGGCGCCGGTATCGGTAGTATAGTGGCAACAGGAAAGGCGGTAGACTATTTCCCCGGATTTTATTGCTCCTCACTTCTGCAATAGAAGGATGGGGATTATTAAAATATTTTTTTTAATTCAGCCCTTGAAACAGCTTCTGTTATATTAGCCACGCCCAACTTCTTAAAGGCGTGGCGTTTATATGTTTTGATAGAGTCTAATGAACGACACATTCTGTCGGCTATTTCATTCATGGTGAATCCTGCTGCCGATAATCTAAGTACCTCCAGTTCCTCTTTTTTTAGGACAGCGTCCTCACATTCTTTCCATCTATGTTCTTTAAGAGAATATTTCCAATATTTGCTTAACCCACTTTTATGCAACTCTACATGTCCTGCTGTTTTATGAGAAGAAAGTGATACAACACACATAGCTATCCATATCTTACCTTCGTCGTTCAATAATATTGGAGTAAGTTGGTGATTTATTAATTTACTTTTAGTTCCACTATTTAAATGAAAGTGGATAGACAAGCTCCTCCAAAGCTGTATCAGAAGAAAACACACCTTGTCCTTCTTATAATCTTGCGTATCTGATGATGATAGCCCTCCACGCTATTGGTGGGGTGGATGAGCCTGCGGATTTCCTTGATGTATTTGAAGATATTACTGTCTACTAAACAATTAGACAACATATAAAATAGAGGGCTGGCATCATAATGAATGCCAGCCATTAATTTTAACGTTTATCGGATTGTTTACCGGACAGTAATAAATTTAAAACAATTGTATATCTTCTTAAGAAGAATATTACATAACTTTGCAGCTGTATATGATTGTATTGTTTTTGTGTGAAATAACAAATTTAATGAATAACGTATGAGATTAATTATATGTTTGGAACTCGTTTTGGTCCTATTTCTTTCTGTATCATGTAATAAAACGGCGACTGTGGATTCTGACGGGCAACGATGTGATACGGTGGGGTTGAAATATGCTGAGCATATTAATATTATTAAATGTTCTAAATATGATGTTGTTGAGCTGAAAGACCCTTGGAAAAAGGGGCAGGTTTTGCATAAATATGTCTTAGTGAATAGGAAGGATTCGGCAAATATAAAGAATTTGCCTGAAGGTACCATTGTTTATGTCCCGATAAAATCCAGCGTTGTTTTTAATTCCTCTCATTGCCAACTCTTATCATGGCTTGGTGTAAGCAATCTGATAAAAGGTGTTTGTGACAAACAGTATATAAAACTGAAAGACATTCAGAATGGCCTTAAGAAAGGTACTATTGCCGATTGTGGCAGTTCTATAATGCCAATGGTGGAACGGGTGGTAGATCTGAACCCGGATATAATAATGCTCTCACCGTTTGAAAATGCAAGTTACGGACAACTTGAGAAAGTAGGTATCCCAATTATAGAATGTGCGGAATATATGGAGACGTCTGCTTTGGGGCGTGCTGAATGGATGAAGTTTTATGGCTTGCTGTTCGGATGCGAGGAGAGGGCGGATTCTCTTTTTAATGTTGTGGACAGTTGTTATAATAAGTTGAAGAAATCGGCACAAGCTGCAAAATCTCATCCAAAGGTTCTTACAGAGCGCAAAACAGGTAATGTTTGGTATTGTCCCGGTGGTAATAGCACGATGGGGAAATTATTTAAGGATGCAAATATCAGTTACGCGTTTTCCAATGATACACATAGTGGCTCATTGTCTTTATCGCCTGAATTTGTAATAGACAAAGCCGGAGACGCTGATGTCTGGCTGATTATGTCTGATACAGGTAACCCGATTACACGTAAAGACTTATTGCTTGAGTATTCCGGATATTCGGAATTGAAAGCCTTTCGTGACGGGAAAATATATGTTTGTTATACGTCAAGGAAAAGATATTTTGAGGAGGTTTCCTTCAGACCGGATTTTCTTTTGTCAGATTTAATTCGCATATTTCATCCGGATGTCTCTGTAACACAGGGACTTAGATATTATGTGACGTTGTAGGTCAAACTGCGAGAGAAATATTTTTTTGTGGTAATTCGCAAAAAAGTCTCTGAAAAATTTGTCAGAAAGAAAAAAATGCTTACCTTTGCACTCGCATTAAGGAGTTAGTGCTTCGGTGATTCGAAATAACCGGTAAGGAAGTTTGGGTGAGTGGCTGAAACCAGCAGTTTGCTAAACTGCCGTACGTGTTTAACGTACCGGGGGTTCGAATCCCCCAGCTTCCGCGCTCTAAAGCGTAGAGCAAGACAATTTGGTGGATTCATCTAATGGTTAGGATACAAGATTCTCAATCTTGGCATAGGGGTTCGATTCCCCTATCCACTACTATTCTTTTATTATCACAAAAGAAATAATATATCCCTATTTTTATTTTTGTCCATATGTAATATTATCTTATAAATGATTTATAAGAATATTATCAGGCATAAGTTATATTTTTTGAAAGACTTCTTTTTTACTTTCGGAATTTGGCAGAAATCGGGTGGGGATCGGTTTCTGTAAAATGTAGTTTTTATTCAGAATCATTCATTGTTGCGGGGCGTGATACTACTTCGACAGTGAGGTTGCAGTCTGTTTACTTGTCACGTTGCCAGGTGTGTCGTAGGTGATTGCTGCTTTTCCGTTTGTCTGGTGGGTTCCCGTATGGTGGTCGGCCACGTCATATGTTGAGTTTGTCGATGTCAGTCTCATAGTTGAAGTTGTTACAGCCTAATATATAATCAACTACTACTAAGTCTTTTTTTTATTACAACAAATAAGGATATACATGAGCATAAATACATAATGAAAACAACTACTATAAATTCTCCTAGATAAGTTTCTTCAAAAACTTCATCTCTTTCTTTGTCATAAAAGAGTTTTATTTTTTGTGGATCAAACTGTATGCATTTATTTCTGGCAATTTTTACATAATATGGCTTTCCATTGAACTCTATGGGTATGGATAATGAATTTCTTCTGCCTCGGTGAACTTCCAGTATCGAATAATTTTGTATTGGTTTCTCACTTTTGATTATGGTTTGTCTATGGTTGTATAAAAGCCAACTATAGACAGCCAATGCTAATGTGCCGATATTCATCAATATGACAAATATAACGTTCTTATTTGTAACATTTTTCATTTCCTTGTTTTTTGAGTAAATCACGACATCTTTATTGGATGTCGTGATTTATTTTGTTATTCAACTCTATCAGAGTCGTCTTTTGAAACTATTTTCTTTGCAGTTTCATTTCCAATATCTAACCCTTTAATTATTGTTAGATGTCGCTTTGCAATATTAAGATCTTTCTGGAAGCTGTTCTCCGGTGTGTTGGCCCAAACTGTTGCTGATTCCATCGTGCCGTCGTCACAGGTTAAAGTCCATTTCATTCATTACACAAATATAGCATAATTTTCTTTGAATGCCTCCTGTGGTACCGAATATTTTCCGTCATAGTCCACCTATACGCATCCGCCTCGTTTCCTGCATATAAACATAAAAAAGAGGCCGTTACAAACAGTCTCTTTAATTAATGGATGACCTTAAGTTTAAATAATACAATAGGCATCATAACTATACTAAATCTCGTCAATTACGTAAGCTTTTAGGCTGAACACTTATATTATTAATATAATATACATCAGGCATAACTTTTGTTAAAGTAAGATGAACTTCATGCGAATCAAATAATTTTCTACCGTGTTTATCTGCAAGTTCCTGTATGTCATATTTTCTGTCGAATTTATTTCCTTCAAAGGAAAATACAATTCCATCGATTCCTGCTGTATAATATCCGCTTAAAGGCACGACATACATTTGCTTTTCTTTTACAGGCTGAACAATAAAACCATATGTATATATTGCAACCCAACAAAATGCAAATAACAAGCCTGCTAATTTTATACATGTACCTATATTAATTTTCTTTTTTGCAGCATAAAAGGCAATCAGCCATAATACTCCTATACAGACTATACAAGCCAAACTTATTAAAAGGACAAGATAATAATCTACAACTAGAAAATAATTATAAGCCCCGAATGCCAAAACCGCCATAATTGTCATGATTATGTAAAGTTTATCACTTTCTTTCTTTATTTTTGCTTTCATTGTATAAAATAGTTGATGTTACTTCTGTTTTCAATCTTGATTTGGCTTTTTCTTTCACATAAGTTCCTGTGGCCTTCATTGATTCAGATCGGGCAACATCCACTTTATGTGCATCACTATTTATCCTAGACTCATTTTTCCCAGCATTAACATTTCTTTTTAGTTTTGCTAACCTAATGTGAGTTCAACGAATTGTAAGTTCTTGCAAATTAGATGATTAGTGAAAATTGTTGTCTCTTTATGGTATTGAAAATCAAAGGAATACAAACAATAATCACTATGATTACTGAGAACAAAGTTATAGAATTATTTTGTATGGCAGATGGCTTTTGAAAATTTTTTGATGCAATGATATTCAAAATATAGACTTAAACCTGTTATTGAACGGGCGCATCACTGTGTTTCAATGTCAAAGGCAGAAATCATGCTCATAATGATACTTTTCCATAACTCTGGTTACCGTTGTCTGAAGCATTCTATCTGGGAATGGTCTGCAGGCATATTTCCATCCTTTCCATTGCTTCGCGAACAGTGACCTCTGATTATAAATACATAGGAGCGTTAATAATTTTATTGTCAATCTTTTTGGTGTAGTAGTATATGTCCGGATTCTCCGTGAAAGCGATTAAATTTATGTAATATATGAGTGTGATATGTACCATATAACCATCAGCAAAAAAGTTCAGCTTCTTTTGATACTTCAGGAAAGGGCTATTATCAGTAAATTGGCAATTATGATGCCCCAGGATGTAGACATTGTGAATTCATTGCCATGAAAGTCAATCGGCATTAGGCTACACAAGAAAGGCGTAGCCCTGTTGATATTACTAATATTCATGTGCAAATACCAAAATCGATAGGCCTATATTGTAGATATACGCTACATATTGGCTTATCGATTTTGTTATGTGATGATATATGTTATTCTCAGGCTAACTCAGACAACTCCAGCCATCTCATGCTTTTAGCGTCCAGCTCGTCTTTTAAAACAGGGAGGCGTTTGCTTTTCTCAGTAAGTTCTTCTATTGAAAGCGTCCCACTACAAAGTGCCTCTTCTATATTTTTCTGTTCCTTTTCTAATTCGGCAATTTCCTTTTCCAATTGCTCAAATTCAAATTTTTCCTTGAATGTCTTTTTTCTGGGACGTCCAGTATTATCCGGAGTTCTTTTCTCCTTCTTCTCAACAGTCTGGCTTTTTGTTTTCTCCTCTTTAGGTTTCAGAGCGCACCATTCTCTATACTGTGTATAATTACCGGGGAAATCTGTTATCACTCCGTTGCCCAGGAAAACCAGTAAATGATCCACTATCTTGTCCATAAAATATCTGTCGTGACTGACAATAATGACACAACCAGGAAAATCTTGCAGATATTCTTCCAATACCTGCAACGTCGGAATATCCAGATCGTTTGTAGGTTCATCCAGTACAAGAAAGTTAGGATTGCGCATCAGTATTGTGCACAGATAGAGTTTACGGCGTTCTCCTCCACTCAACTTGTAAACATAATCATATTGTTGTTCCGGTGTGAACAGAAAATGTTGTAACAGCTGTGACGCTGTTATATGCTTTCCACCTCCGTAGTCTATGTAATCGGCAATATCTGATATGACATCGATGACTCTTTGGCTCTCATCGAATTTCAAGCCCTCTTGTGAGAAATATCCGAATCGTACGGTGTCGCCAATATCAAACTTTCCACTATCTGGTTGGATTATACCTAAAAGCAGTTTTATGAATGTTGACTTTCCGCTACCGTTATTACCGATGATACCCATCTTTTCGAAGCGCCTGAAGTTATAGTAAAAGTCTTTTAGTATAACCTTGTCCTCAGACCATGCCTTTGACACATACTGACACTCAAATATTTTTGACCCTATATATACGTTACGTGATTTCAGACGCATTTGGCGTTCTTCTATACGTTGCTTTGCCTTTGCTTCAAGCTCATAGAACGCGTCCTCTCTGAAGTGCGCCTTATGGCCTCGTGCCTGTGGCATCCTGCGCATCCATTCCAGTTCGCGACGGTACAGGTTGTTGGCTCTTGCTATTTCTGCCATTGTCGCATCTATACGCTCCTGGCGCTTTTCTATATAATATTCATAATTACCACGATATGTATAGATGGTTTTATTGTCAAGTTCTAATATTATATTGCAAACCCTATCAAGGAAATAACGGTCGTGGGTTACCATAAGTAATGTTTTGTTGCCACGCGACAGATAACCCTCGAGCCATACAATCATTTCCAAATCAAGATGGTTTGTGGGCTCGTCAAGTATAAGCATATCCGGTTCTGTAATCAGAACATTTGCCAGCGCAATGCGTTTCTGCTGACCGCCACTGAGCTCACCCATTGGTTGATTAAGGTCTTTTATTTTCAGCTGAGTGAGTATTTGCTTTGCACGCAGTACTTTTTCAGACTCGCCGTGATGATTGAAGCAAGCATCAAGCACGGATTCTTCAGGATTGAAAACAGGATTTTGCTCAAGTATCCCGACTTTAAGGTCACGTTTGAATATTATGTTCCCCGAATCGTAACCTTCTTTTCCGGAAAGTATCGATAGTAATGTGCTTTTGCCCGTGCCGTTCTTTGCGATTAGTCCGACATGTTGTCCCTCGGATACCGAAAACGATATGTTCTCAAAAAGTATATGTGCGCCGAATGATTTGGAAAGATTTTGTACGTCTATATATGGAACCATTTTGTATGTTAAATGTTTATTTCGGAAGAGTCACCTTTCAATGATTTGTTTATATTTTCAATATAATTTAATATTTCGTCACGTCCTGTTTTTTTCTCAGAACTTGTAATGAAGTATGGTGGCAGTTCTTCCCATGTCTCTTTGAGTGCTTTCATCCAGGCTTCAGCATTCTGTTTTGCCTTTGAAGGTGTCAGCTTATCTGCCTTCGTAAACACGACAGCGAATGGTACACTACTCTGTCCTAACCAGTTTATGAAATCCACATCGATTGCCATCGGTGCGTGACGAATGTCTATAAGAACGAAAGTATTGACAAGTTGTTCGCGCTGCAGTATGTATGAGGCTATCATGTTTTGAAGCTTCTGTTGTACTGTTTTTGAACGCTTGGCAAATCCGTATCCGGGAAGATCGACCAGATACCATTCCTTATTTATTATGAAATGATTTATCAGTAAAGTCTTACCTGGTGTTGACGACGTCTTGGCAAGCCCTTTATGATTGCACAACATATTAATCAGACTTGATTTACCGACATTAGACCTGCCGATAAAAGCATATTCCGCCTTTACATCATTAGGACATTGGCTTACACTCGGTGCAGATGTTACGAATTCTGAACTTTTGATTTCCATGTGTTATGTCAATATTGTTATATAATAATAAAACGTAAGTGCTGCCGATATTCTCACAAATATGTATTCACATATAAATATTAATATATGAATTTTAACCATATAATATAATATGTTTTGGCAGACAGAAATGTAGAGCAAAGATAGCTAATTTATTTCATATTTCTTTCACTGTCGCTTTCTTTTAATAATTGGTCTCTCACCTGCATCTTTATTTTATTCTCAATTTCCAGTGGCGATTTATTGCCTGAATAAAGTACCTTTATCCATACGCACACTACAAAACAAACAATAACCACCACAGCTCCTGCAAGCCATTTCAGAAGTTCCTGCTCTATAAATTTGCAATAGTCCATAAAGACAATACCAGCTACGACCGGAATAGCGTAAAGCAGATAATCTGCACCGGACATCGATTTATATCTGTCACGTGCGTTTATGTATTCGCTGTTGGAATTAAGAATCCTTTCACGATTCGCTTCCCAGTATTTTTCAAATTCTATATTATTCATAAAGTATCATACTTTTATTAAGTCACTCATTATCATATCACTAATATATATTCCTTCACGTGTAAGTTTTATATGTCCGTTTTTTATCTCCATCGTTTTATCGGCTATGTGTCTTGCGGCTTGTTGCGTAATATATTTTACATACTTTTCATTAAGCAAGGACAAATCAATGCCATCAGAAGTCCGCAATGCGGTTGTTATGATATCATTATAGTGTGTGTCTCCATCAATCTTTTCAAGTGTAAAAGGTACGGAATTATGGTCTATTGCTTCGATATATTTGTCTATATCAGAAACGTTCCATTGTCTTGATATCCTATTATAGGAATGTGCGGCAGCTCCAATCCCTATATAAGGCACGTCGTGCCAATAGGAGCTATTGTGTAATGCTCGGTATCCTTTTTTGGCAAAATTACTTATCTCATAATGGTCGTATCCGGCATTAGTCATTATGTCTAATAGTTTGTTATACATGCTTAAACTTAGATTTTCATCTATCTCGTGTATCTTTTTGGCTTTAAGCATATTATAAAGCACTGTCCCTTCCTCGTACATAAGACTGTATGCTGAAATGTGTTGCACGTCAAGCATTATTGCATATCGAATGTCTTCAATCCATGAAGCCAATGTTTGATCAGGGAATCCAAACATCAGGTCAATACTAATGTTCCCAATTCCATATTTATGTAGTATGTTTATGGCATCTTCAACCTGGTGTGGTTTGTGACGTCGGTTTAAGAATTTCAATCTATTTTCATCAAATGTTTGCGCTCCCATACTTACTCTATTTATGTTTAATTCAGAGAACGCGGAAACAAGGTCTGGGGTAACATCATCAGGATTAACCTCGATTGTTACTTCTTTAGGTGAACATACGAAGTTTTTTGCAATGGCATCAAAAATTTTTTCAAGATTAAAACAGGATAGTTGTGATGGCGTACCTCCTCCTATATAGATAGTCCTAATAATGTTGTCAGTGTTGCCATCTTGAGTGGGCAACGAAAAGTAGTTCCTACGCAATGACATTTCCTTACAAATACTATCCACATATTTGTCTCGCATGTTTAATCTTGTCGTACTATAAAAACCGCAATATGAACAACGTTTCGCACAGAATGGGATATGAATGTACAGTCCAGCCATTTGTATGATGACAATAAATATATAAAACTTATAATGATAAATCAGTTTGATATAAACATAAAAATCAATGCAAAAATACTAATATGTTTTAAAACACTAATATTTTTCAATGCTTTTCTTTTGTAGTTTTTGTAAAATTATTTAACTTAGTCGGCTGTAAAGGTTCATCCTTTATTACCTTAGACATTAATATTAACACTTTAAATCTTTTGATATGAGAGTATATCAAACTAATGAAATTAAAAACATTGCCTTGCTTGGCAGTGCGGGTTCCGGCAAGACAACTCTTGCCGAGTCAATGCTTTATGGTAGCGGAATCATTAAACGCCGTGGTACGGTAGAAGCAAAAAATACAGTAAGTGATTATTTCCCTGTAGAACAAGAATATGGTTATTCTGTTTTCCCAACTGTCTTTCATGTAGAATGGAATAACAAAAAGCTTAATATAATTGATTGTCCTGGATCTGATGATTTTATCGGAGGCGCAATTACAGCACTTAATGTTACAGATCAGGCTGTCATTCTTATAAACGGACAATATGGTCCTGAAGTAGGAACACAAAATAATTTCAGATACACTGAAAAACTCAAGAAACCAGTTATTTTCTTAATCAATCAGCTTGATTCTGATAAATGTGATTTCGACAACATAATGTCGAATATGAAAAGTATATACGGTTCAAAGTGTGTACAGATACAATACCCAATCAGTACTGGAAATGATTTCAATGCACTTATTGATGTGCTGTTGATGAAGAAATACTCATGGAAGCCTGACGGCGGCATGCCAATCATAGAAGATATTCCAGAAGAGGAGAAAGAAAAGGCTATGGAACTGCATAAGCTCCTTGTGGAAGCTGCTGCTGAAAATGATGAAAGTCTTATGGAGAAGTTTTTTGAAGAAGAAACTTTGACAGAGGATGAAATGAGGGAAGGCATACGCAAGGGTCTTGTTACACGTTCTATATTCCCTGTATTTTGTGTATGTGCAGGTAAGGATATGGGTGTGAGACGTTTGATGGAGTTCCTTGGAAATGTTGTTCCATTTGTCAGTGAGATGCCAAAACTGCATAATACGCGTGGTGAGGAAATTACTCCAGATTCAAATGGTCCTGAATCAATATATTTCTTTAAGACGGGAGTGGAACCGCATATTGGTGATGTAAGCTATTTCAAGGTGATGAGTGGTTGCATTAAACCTGGTGATGATTTGACAAACGCTGACCGAGGATCAAAAGAAAGAATTGGACAAATCTACGTTTGTGCAGGTGCCAACCGAATACCTGTAGAATGTCTGAATGCCGGTGATATTGGATGCACCGTGAAATTAAAAGATGTAAAAACAGGAAACACCCTTAATGGAAAAGACTGCGAATGGAGATTTGATTTTATAAGTTATCCGAACTCAAAATATTCACGTGCAATAAAAGCCGTTAATTCTGCTGATACAGAGAAGTTGATGGCTGCAATGTTAAGAATGCGTCAGGAAGACCCTACATGGGTTATAGAACAGAGTAAGGAATTAAGGCAGACAATCGTTCACGGACAGGGAGAATTCCATCTTCGTACTTTGAAATGGCGTTTAGAGAATAATGAAAAGATTCCGGTTAAGTTTGAAGAGCCTAAGATACCTTATCGTGAAACAATAACCAAGACGGCACGTGCAGATTACAGACATAAAAAGCAATCCGGAGGTGCAGGACAGTTCGGTGAGGTACACATGATTGTTGAACCTTATGCAGAAGGTATGCCTGATCCGGTTTCATATAAAATCAATGGTCAGGAACTTAAAATAAACATTAAAGGAAGAGAAGAAATAGACCTTGAATGGGGTGGAAAACTTGTTTTCATCAATTCAGTCGTAGGTGGTGCTATCGATTCTCGTTTCATGCCGGCTATATTGAAAGGTGTAATGGAAAGAATGGAGCATGGACCTCTTACAGGAAGCTACGCACGTGATGTGAGAGTGATTGTGTATGACGGAAAGATGCATCCTGTTGATTCAAACGAACTTTCATTCATGCTGGCGGCTCGCAATGCGTTTTCTCTTGCATTTAAGGAAGCCGGACCAAAGATTCTAGAACCTATTTATGACTTAGAGGTATATGTCCCTGCTGATTACATGGGAGATGTTATGAGCGATCTGCAAAGCCGCCGTGCTCTAATAATGGGTATGGATAGTGAAGCTGGTTACCAGAAACTTCAGGCTAAGATTCCATTAAAAGAACTCAGCAGCTACTCAATCGCCTTAAGCAGTATAACTGGAGGTCGTGCGTCATTCAATACAAAGTTTGCAAGCTACGAACTTGTGCCGAATGAAATACAGCAGGCTTTGATTGCTGAACACGAAAAGGAGTTAAGTGCGGGAAATGAATAATAGTATTTATGTGAATACATATAAATGAACCTATTTTCATTGAATTGCGGCTAATATATAGCCTAAAATAAAATTGCATAACAGAATGTCCGGAATTATTGTTTTTAAACACATATTCCGGACATTCTATTTATTATATAAGCGTGCTCCATAAAGATCCAAGAAATTAAAAGTTTCCGTTTTTTATTCCTATGTTTCATCCGAGATTTGGAGCAATCTGCAGTAAATATTACATTGCATAATAGCTTTTTAATATTTACCAGTCACAGTAAGATTCTTACAGGTCTGACTGATCAATATTGATGTCATATATTTGGCAGAAAGGAATCTTCTCACCGTCGGTCAATATTATGGTGTTGTTGACATTGTCTATATCCTTTATCTCTGTGCGTATTGTCTGATAGCTTCCGCCGCTCTTTTTCTTGTCAGGTTTGAAGTACTTTATAACAACGGTGGAATGTTCACTTGCTTCGTGAAGTATTGTTCGTATTTTTCTGTCTAATATTTCCGCTATATCATTGTCGTATTCTATTTGGTTGAGTGTCAGTCTTGCAGTCTCACGTATTGCTGCTCCGTGGCCTGTCAGTGCTGAGAATGGGGCGAACTGTGCCGCACGGCTTTGCATGGACATCTGCTGATGTTTCTTTGATATATGGTGAGGCAGATTTATTATGTCGTCATACTTGTCGGTCATGCTTTGTGTCCTCCAATCTGGTTATTCCGTAGGCGTGCAGTCGCACCGTCTTCAAAATTAAGCCCTTTCAGAATAGTGTTTTTCCCATATTTTTTCTTTATTTCCAGTAGTGTTTTTTGTATTCTACGTTCTTTTTTCAGTCTATTGTTCTCCTCCTGCGTTTCTCTATCGTTCTGTTCGTTTTCTGTAAAAAGGTCAAGCTCGACAGATGTTGCTTTTATTTTGGCTTGTTTCTCGTTTATAACATGATTTGTTGTGAGAGAGAGCCGTCGTATCATCAGATTGTGATCCACAATCCGGTCGTATAGTTCTGTGGCTGTTTTGGAGATTATTGATGAGGATGATGTGAAATGTTTCAGATTGGCTGTGCCGTGAGCGTGTTTCGGAACTTTACGTCCGTATCGGTCTGTCTTTATTTCTCCTTGGTATGCTTTCATGATATATGGGTCTGCCATACTCGATGTGTCATAACCAACTGTGAGAACGAGCTGATCGGTTACAAGGTGTTTGTCGAGAAGATCGAGAGAAGCGGCATCGGCCATCTCCATTAATACTATGCGTGCTTTTTTATAATCGTAGGCATGGCTAAGCACCTGACCGTTACATAATGAATTATTCTCCGGCCTGTATGCTTTCACCATATCAATGGTACAAGGTTCCCATCCCCAGGCATGATCTATCAATAGCTCGGCGTTCACTCCGAATAATCTGTAGAACAGTTCCTCTCTGTCAATGGAATATCTGGCAATTTGCCCCATTGTTCTTATTCCGTATTTTTCAAGTTTTTGTGCTATGCCTCGTCCCACTCTCCAGAAATCCGTAAGCGGTTGATGGTCCCAAAGCTTGCGTCTATAAGTCATTTCGTCAAGTTCGGCTATGCGTACTCCGTCTTTGTCTGCCGGTATATGTTTGGCAACGATGTCCATTGCTATTTTGCAAAGATACATGTTTGTGCCTATGCCTGCTGTTGCCGTAATGCCGGTTTGTCCTAATACCTCGCGTATTATCGTCATTGCGAGTTGATGAGCCGACATTTTGTAGTATTCAAGATAATTGGTGACATCCATGAAAACTTCGTCAATTGAATATACGTGAATGTCGTTTTCTGAAACATATTTCAGATAGATCTCATATATACGGGTGCTATATTTTATGTAGTGTGCCATGCGTGGCATGGCTATTATGTAGTCGAGTTCAAGGTCCGGATTAGAGTTCAGTTCGTCATCAGATACAGACTTCCCTGTGAAGGACTTGCCCGCAAGTCTTATTCTACGTTCATTATTCACTTGCGCCACATGTTGTATGACCTCAAACAGTCTGGCTCTTCCGCTTATTCCATATTTTTTCAGTGATGGTGAAACGGCAAGGCATATTGTTTTCTCTGTGCGTGAGGCATCTGCCACAACCAGATTTGTGGTGAGAGGATTCAATCCGCGTTCTACGCATTCTACTGATGCGTAGAACGATTTCAGATCTATGGCTATATATGTACGTCCTTGTTGCATTTCCATTCAATGAGACAAAGATACATAAAAAAGTAGAAATGCCAATAAAAACATGTAACCGCATTTCATGTGACATCTGACATATATTTGATTTCCTGCTCTGTCAGGATATTTCATCTTAGAACGATGTGGACGTATAAACCCAAATTGGTCATTAGACCGCATATGGGTTTATCTATTTTGTGCATTCATGCCTTTCTGCCGTTTTTTGTTTTCTATTGGCCTCTTTTTGTTGGATTTTTTGCAGGCATACCGAGCTATGTCAAGAAAAATCCAACGAAAATACACTCAATATAAAGCAAAAATACAGACTGAATTCTAATGACCGATTTGTGATAAATATTTAACTGGAGGATAATTTATTATATACGGTTGTTTATTGGATGACATTATTTGTTTGAACATAGAATGGATTTGAGTAGGAAATAAATCTCTTCTTGTATTCGGAACAGATGCCAAGAGTATTTGAAGGGGATGTATCCGAACTTGTGTTTTATCGAACCTGGAATTACTTTTGTGTTGATATCTTTCCAAATGCGTCGCATTTCTTTAAGTCCATATTTACATTCCCTCTTTGTCAGCTTGTGTCTGCTATTGAAATAAAACATATAAGTATCTACAAGTACAAGCCATCTTGTCTTTTCATAAAGATTCAGAATATCGTTCTCTACGTTGAGTCTTAACAGTTGTTTTCTCATACTTTCATTGGCGCGGATATGATCAAAACGTCTTGTTGATACAGCATGTGTGGTGGAGTTTGGATTTTGAAAATAATAGTATTTCCCCTTGCAACAGCTTACTTTACGACTGTTAAGATAGTGAAGTCGGGTAGTGTTGTCGTCACTGTATGCTCTGCATGTCTCATCGTATGGATACTTTTTATGGATGTCTGATTTTACTATGTACCATCCGTGTATGCTCCATGTAAGGCTTGCCAGAAAAGCCTCTTTGCCGGGTAAGTTGTTGAAAAAAGGCATAGGGTAGGCCTCTTGCTTCGTCGTTGCATTGTGGTATATCACCACGTCAAACAATACGCAGTCTATTTCGTCATCTTTCGCGAAGACATCTACGCTTTGTTGTAATGCATCCGGCGCCAACCAGTCGTCGCTATCGACGAATGTTATATATTTCCCTTCGGCTTGTTTTAGTCCTTCGTTACGGGCATGAGCCTGTCCACGGTTTTCACTTAACGCTATTACTTCTATGCGCTTGTCTTTTGCGGCATACTCATGGAGTATATTCAGGGAGTCATCCGTTGAGCAATCGTCAATGCATATTATCTGAATGTCTTTCAGCGTTTGTGCCAAAAGGGAGTCTATGCAGCGTCTTATGTATTTTGACGAATTGTATACGGCAACGAGAACAGATATCTGGTACATTCTCAGTTAGTTGATTTTATTTTTGACATCAGTTTGTTCCAAAGCGAGGTCTTACCTTGAAGTATCTTTATTGATATGAACGTGCTTGTGCCAGTTAGAATTATACCAACGGTCCAGTAAGCGAATGAGTTGTTTATAAACAATGTAAGTGTGGCGATGAGGCCAATAGGAAATTGAATCAGAAAATATTTTATGACTGGCAAGGAAACTACGTATCGGTATTTACGGTAGGTAAACAACATAATTATACAAACATCGATCATACAGGTTGCGGTAATGGCGCACCCAGATCCTATAAGTCCATAGTTGGTGAATCCTATTATCGTCAGAATTATGACAATGGTGTCATATGCAGCTTCTAGAAATAAATAAGCCTTTGAGTCACCTCTTGCCAATGTAAGATATGCTATAGGAAGCTTTATTGTTCGGAAATACATGGCGATTATTGTTATTCGCATCATGTTTATTATAGGAAGGAATTTGTTGCTGTACAGCAGCGGTAACAGCAGTGGCAGGCTGATAATGAATGCCACCAACATAGGGGAAAGAAGAAGCAATGATACTTCTATCTGACGGTTTATTATTATGTTGCGTTTTTTTACATCATGATTTACTGCGGATAATCGTGGAAAAAAGTCTGTCTCCATTGCAGTGAATACCATACCGGCATACACCATTGTCATCATATATCCTGCATTATAGAGTCCTACGGTGTCAAGAGACGATGTGGTGTTAAGGAAGGATCGTATAACGAAATCAGCACCGCTTCCGAATATTCCGGCGACGACAAATGCCGAACCGAGTCGTACCATGTAATAGCCTTGTTGTAAGGTTTCTTTTTTCATGGATATATTCAGAGGATACAATTTGTATGAGATGCGTATGGTCAGCAGCATCTGAGCAAGTGAAATTATGATGAGCGACGGAATTATACCTGATTCTCCGAATATGTAGTATATAGGAACTGATGTTATAAGGGCAATAATTACATTTATGATGGATATCTTTGCAAGAGCATTCAGATGGCCTGTTCCTTTCAAAATAGCAGTCTCTCCTCCTGTGATGGCCAGAAGCGCCACAATGGGTGATAGGCATATGAAATGTAGGGTATGATCGCCCCATGTGAAAGTGAATGCATTGAGGAGAGGACTTGCTATAATACATAATATGGTTCCGGCCAACGCCGTGATTATACTCCATGAGCGTATCATGCTTATGGTATTCAATATGTCGCTCTGATTTTTGCTTTCGTATGATTCGGCAATGTTCTTTACGGCGCTCATTGAGATACCTAAGTTCGTCGTATTGGAGACAAGATTTATTGTAGAGTTGAACAATGATATGAGTCCCATGCCTAATGGACCTAATATCAAAGCAACAAACTTATTGCGTACAAGTGCTATAAGAAGATTGAGAAACTGTATGCCTCCAAACAGTCCGGTATATTTTAGAATGTGTGAATAGCTGTTTTTACTGTTTCTACTCATTTATATGAAATCTGCAAAATATAATGACAGCATACGACGATTACTCATTATACAGGGTAAATGGTCTGTATGCTGTCATTATTATGTATAGTCTTATATACGATCTAATACAATTTTTATTAAATCATCGATTTTATTTTTGTAGCCGGTATTAGCTTCTTTCGCATATCTGTTGGCAATCACCATGCATACGGTTGTCGCCTTATGTCCCATTAGACATGACAGACCGGCAAGAGCGGAGCTTTCCATCTCAAAGTTAGTTATGCGCATACCATCATATTCAAAACTTTCTATTTTTTCATTCTGATGAGGATCGGCTAAACGCAAACGTAGTTGTCTGCCCTGAGGTCCGTAGAAACCTCCACATGCTACTGTTATACCTTTTACCATATCATCCCCGGCGATGCGATCTGCCAATTCCTTATCTGAATTTATAACATAAGGAGCTGGCGCACATAGATTTCCACTCCAACCGAGATGGTTTAACAATGCCCGTTCTAATTTCAGATCGCATACAGCGTTGCGTCCAGCATAGAAGTTCAAGAGCCCGTCGAAACCGACAGATTTTTCTGAGCAGATATATGTTCCAATAGGTGTATTGGGTTGTAGTCCTCCACATGTACCAATACGGACGACCTCTAATTGTGTGAAATCTTCTTTTTCCTGACGGCTGCTGAAATCAATATTTGCAAGGGCGTCAAGTTCATTCATAACAATATCAATGTTATCACAGCCTATACCAGTTGACGTAACAGTGATACGTTTATCCTTATATTTTCCTGTGACAGAGCGAAACTCGCGGTTCTCAACCTCATTCTCAATTTTGTCAAAATGAGATGCTACTACTGAAACTCGTCCTGGATCTCCGACCAATATTATCTTATGGGCGAGCTGTTCCGGCTTCAGATGCAGATGGAAGATGCTTCCGTCTGCATTTATAATGAGTTCTGATTCTTCAAAAATTTTCTTTCCCATAATAATATGATATCTTTAAGATGATTATTTTATTTGTCCAGCCTCGCTTTTACGTAAGCTGTTTGTTTCGTTTTTGATAGTCTGTTTGAGGCTTTCTTGTTCTTTTTCCGCATTTAAGATCTGAACGGACAACTTGTCGCGTTCTGATTTTGCAGCAGAGTGATATTTTAAACGTAGTTGCTCTAACTGTCCTTTTACATCATTCAGTTGTTGTTCCTTTTTTAAAATACTTTGATACAACTGTCTGTTTTTATCTGAAGAGAAATTGTTCAAGTCTGTATATTCTACTTCATCATTGATGACAAAATTAATATGAGAACCATTGTCCTTTTCTTTATCTACATTCATTCTGGCACGGGCTTTCTGAAGTTTTTCCATTGCTTTCTGCCTTGATTCTTCAGAACTCCATGTATCTTTTATGCTTGTGATGGCAGCATAGTTTCGAAGAGTTGTTTCATCGATATCGCTGTTATAGTTCTGTCGTGTTGCAGATAATGCTATTGTGTAGATGCAGATTTTACCTTCTGGTTGCCTCCTGTTGCTTGCAAACCATGCTATGCCGTCAGTGTCATCTTCAACATAAAGAAAGTCATCTTTGTTGGAATTGAAAGGCAATCCAATATTTTCCGCTTTTAGAAATTTACCTGATTCCTGATCGTAGCTTGTAACATAAATATCGTATCCGCCAAGTCCATCTTCCGATTTAGCTGCAAAATAGAGCGTTGTGCCATCAGATGTCATATATGGATAGTTTATTTCTGTAAATGGTATATCCAAGCCCTCAACTGGCTGTGGCGCACTCCATTGATCTTTGTTCAGTTTATCTCTTGTAAACAGTTTATAGGTATTGTCTGCTGATTTCTCGGAATAGAAGCATTTGTTGCCGAATCCATTTATATATACGTATGTACTGTCTCCTTTTTTTGTGTTGAAAAACTCATCATATGGTAATATCTCTCCATAGTCTGCAGGCAGAGATATTGCATTTGTGAGTTGGTTATAGTCAACAACAATGCTGTCTATAATAAATATTTTTTGAGTATTGGGAAGCAGTTCGTCATATATTTGACTATACATATTTGCTTCTGTTTTCTCATTATTTTTTATTTTGTCCGACGATTTAGGTTTACGTACTTGTGATAAAACACATGAAGCGACGAACAATGCCATAAGCAGTAAATATATTCTTTGTTTCATTAGTTGTTATCTGAAATTAATTTGAACAAAGATAAATAAAAAAAATAAATGAACGATGCTTTTAACGTATTTTTTGTTGCATTATCTTATAATAGAGTTTTTCATATTGTCGTGCAACTTTTATGTAGTCATGATGCTTATTTATGTATTCAATGCTTTGCTTTTTTAATGTCGGAATCAGTTCCTGATGCAATATGATGTTCTCAAGACCGTCATAAACACTTTGAAAGTTTGGCAGTACGTTAATAATAGGTTTTAATTTGTCCTCATTCAATATTTCGTAGTTTTCAGGTTCACCTCCTCCGACACAGATAATTCCTTTTGCCATGGCCTGCAGTGCGTTCATAGCAGGGGTATAGCTGTATAATTGATCAAGTATGATGTCAGAATCATCCATCATTCTTGTATATTCCTTAAACGGGACAGACTCAGCCTTTATAAGTTCAACTTTGTCATGATATTTCTTGCATATTTGCTCGGCTGCTTCAAGCATAATATCAGTACCTTTATATTCATTCCGTGTTTTGTTGATACCGATAAATATTTTTATGTGTTTATGAGGAGATATGTATCTTCTATCTTCAGGCTTTATAGGGAAAGGTATAAACGTCGTCTTTTGAGAAAAATATGGTTTGTAGCAAACATAATATTCATAAAGGCCGGTAACTATTGCGTCACAGTCATCAGCTATATATTTGTTTAGATATTCTTTGGGCGTTCCAATCCAGTCTTTTTTTTCTTTTATTGCATCTTTATTATTGCGAAGTTCGGCGCCGATGTTGAAATCACTGTATCTTAAAGGTTTTGTTTTACAACAGGTATTAACCCAATAATAGTCCATACCAAAGCCACACAGGATAATCTTTTTGTTATGTTTTCTCAGGTATTTATATATGGGTAATATACGGCTGGCTTTTATTTCCAAAAACACCGGATTGATAATCTGCACAATGTCAAAGCCAGTCATTTTAGGAAGTAATATTAACAATTTTAATATATAGAGTATTCCTCCTAATCTTGAGTATGTTCTTGTTAAGGAAATGTCACGATTATAATTCTTCCAATAATCACCATTGGACAAAACAGTTACGTCGTGGCCAAGATGTCTAAGCCCTTCTGCAAGTGTCCAATGTACATTGCTGTATTCTCCGATTAAAAGAATTTTCATTTTGTTGTAATTGTAAATAAGATATTACGAAGAATTCTATTATTGATAATTTTTCTGAACAGCGTATATTTTTTCGTGTAGTTTTTGCTGGATAGAGGGAATAGCCTATGTTCTTCCAGACGTTTTATTGCTGTATTTAAATATTCATGATTATGTGTGAGACTAATAATATTATATATATAATCCATTGTTAATTGGGAAATGCGTCGTGCAAGTGCCGGCTTGTCTGTTTCCGGAATTGTATCTATCAATGATTGTAAATGAAAAATCACACTCTCAAAATCAGACAAACGCTTGTAAATATGAGACTTGTCTTTGTTGTTCGTAATTGAATTGTTCCGTTTACGGTAATAATAAGCCTCTGTCTCAGCGCATATTACAGTCTCTGCTCTCAAGAACAACTGTGGGGTGAAGTATTCGTCTTCATGCATAATACCGTATTCGAACTTCAGGTTCCCCAGGATATCTTTTCTGAATATATATCCGCATGCGGAGGCTACCAAATTGTTGTTCTTCATATAGATGCAACCACTTACAGGCTGGCTATATGAAAATGGAGTGTTGTTTTGGGGCTTGTCCGTGATTTTAAATATAACTATATCAGGTGATTTGTAGCGTACTATATCGAGACAGTGTTCATATGGTACGGGGATAACGAAGTCGTCGCCGTCGATAAAATGGATATATTTTCCTGAAGCCATCTTAATACCAACATTGCGTGCGGCAGACAGTCCGTTGTTCTTTTGTCTGATATAGATTAAATCATCTCTTATTTCTGTTATCTCATTTATAAGTGAAATATCCGAACCGTCATCGACGAGAATGATTTCACGTTCTTCCTTGCTTAAGGATAGAAGAAGTAAGTTATGGATACATTTCGTTATCATCTCTATGGGAATATTATACGATGTGATGATAAAGCTTATTAACGGTTTTGGGGTTCTTTGTAAATGCATCTGATCCATTGCTAATACTTCTAAAAAATTTGATGCAAAGATACAAGTTTTCGTTGTAAATTTAATGTCAGCTTGAGATAAAATAGGAAAATGACAATTACTGTTTTTATAAAACCTATATTAATTGTAGGTCTTATCGGCTGCTGTATAGCTGTTTTTAGCTGTCATGGAAATTTGATTATGGGGTATAATCTTGACTTTGGATGAAATATCCCAAAGTGCTAATACATAATTTGTTACATGTTTTTTACAGGGACTGACATCTTTGGCAAAATGTGATTTTATTCGGGGCTCGCATTATATTCATAGTTATTACTATTCCATGTTTGCTATCCACTTACCGTAATTGCGTCCGACACGAAGTTTCGACGTAGTAGGATATATCGATATAAAGAAGTAAGGCGGATGGTCAGGCAATAGAACGAAATCGGTGTAATGTCTAACGAAGGATTGTGGTTAAACCAATGCTGTCCACTTTAAAAATGTAAGCATATCTTGATTTTTCGGTCTGAGTTTTCTGTTCTACCCCGAAAAATAAGCGAGTATTTGCGGACATACTCTCCAACGGATGCAAATACTCGAATTATGAGAGACTTCTATAATATATTGAACATCAACGCTTTATGTCTGATGGGTGTTTCTTTATCAGGAAATATGCACCGTTTTTAGCATGCTATTAAGCCCATATCAGGCGTTGAAAAGCTTAATATCATGTCCTAAACCGGGCTTAATCAGACCATGAAATGGGCATTATCAGAAAGCAGGATGAAGTATTCCGGAGTATAATAATGGGTATATGAAAATGCGGTAAGGGCTGAAAGAGCCTTTATTATGCAGGATTTAATACTCCTTTATGTCTATTTTCTGATTTTATTTTGTCAAAAAAATGTCAAGAAAAATTGTAAGCAGACCGCTTCGGTTTCCTTCAGAAAAGATCGATATTAAATGTGAAAAAAGCACGAAAAGAATTCGTCCGATGCGCGGTGACAGCTTGTCTGTTGTGGCAGTATGAATTCATTATTACGTAGGGACCGTACTGTCGCGGTTTATACAGCTCGGTGCTAACATGATGTTCCCAGACTTTCTCCGGTTCTTAATGAACATAATTATTGCCAAATCTTTGTCTGCTATCGTGGCAACTGTTTATTTGAAAAGGAGTCCTCCATGGATGATAAATTTTATCAGTGACGGAAAACTTGAGCTTTTCTATTTTTTTATTATCTAACTTAAGCTAAATCGTAAAAATACGATCAGATTATTTTTATGCCGGATTGTAGCATGTATGATGGCTGCTATTTCATATAAAAGTACTGTTAAACGTGTTAAATTTGTCTGCTACGATTTTGTGCATTTAATATATAATGCGTATCTTTGCAAAGAGATTTTCAATTTATGACAGTCATTATTGTTACCATATTGTTTGTGGGTTTTTTCTTGATTGCGACCGAAAGACTTACAAATATAAACAAGACGGCAGTGGCTATATTTATAGGCACGTTAGGATGGATGTTGTATATTGGAAATGGAAGTGATTATATAATGAAGCAACATCCGGAAGAATACTTGATTTTTTTAGGCAATGAGTTTTCTTCCGGAAGTATGATAAAGCAGTTTATAGCCCAGAATATATTCTTAAAGTATGTAGGGAAGGCCTCCGAGATTGTCTTGTTCATTTTGGCAACCATGACAATTGTCGAGATATTGCAAAACAATGGATGTTTTGATTTTATATCTCATTACATGCGTACACGCAATAGTAAGAAGATGTTGTGGATATTATCGGTATTCACTTTTGTACTATCTGCTAATTTGGACAATCTGACATCAACGGTTATGGCTCTCACTATGATGCATGCTGTTGTCAGAAACCGTAGGCAAAGGATGCTTTTAGGTTGTGCCGTGGCTATTTCTGCAAATTGCGGCGGAGCGCTGACGGTTATTGGCGATCCGACAGGTCTCGTTTTGTGGAATAATGGATTTGTTACAGCGACAAACTATTCGCTGTCTCTTGCTTTACCATGTTTGGCGGCTTGGTGCTTACCTGTGTGGTGGATAGGGCGTTCGTTGCCCGAGCATCTTGATACGGAATGGATGACTATGCCTTATCGTGGAGATGACGCCAAACTGAAATTATGGCAGAGGGTATTGATGTTTATTGTCGGTATTGGCGGTCTATGGTTTATTCCTACGTTTCATAACATAACTAAATTGAGTCCTTTCATTGGCGCTTTGTGCGTGTTGGCTGTGTTATGGGTTGTGAACGAGATTGTTAACAGAAAGTCTATGGATGCGTCTGATACAGTTCAAAGACGTGTTCCCCGTGTCCTGCAATACGGTGTCATCCAGATGATATTATTTGTTATGGGCATAATGTTGATTGTCGGTGTAGTGCGTGAAACAGGTGCCATGGATGAGCTTGCGGCGTTCCTGGACAGAGAAATAGATAATAATGTCTGGGTAATGGGAATCCTGGCTGGTGCGGTAAGTTCAGTCTTAGATAATTTTGCTACTGCCATGAGCCTGATTTCTCTACGTGAGGCTGATGCCGTGACATATATTCAGACCATGATGCCACACGAGTTGTTGCCCTATGTACAGAATGGACTTTATTGGAAAGTCATTGCTTACGCATCTGCAGTTGGTGGCAATATCCTTTGCACAGGTTCTATGAGTGGGCTCGCACTTATGAAAATGGAGCGGTTGCATATAGGCTGGTACCTTAAAAATGTAGGAGGAAAAGCCATTGCCGGAGCCTTGCTTGGATTTATTATTATGATGGTTTTATTTATATGATGTTTAATATATACTATATACAAGGATAATTATGGCAAAGATTAAAACTATTGGAGTTCTGACATCTGGAGGTGATGCGCCAGGTATGAATGCTGCAATACGTGCGGTAACACGCGCAGGAATATGCAATGGTTATAAGATTAAAGGAATATATCGTGGTTACGCCGGGTTGATAAATGGTGAGATAGAAGATTTCACGACCGAGAACGTAAGTGGTATAATCATGTCAGGTGGAACAATTCTTAAGACAGCGCGTTCAAAAGAATTTCTTACACCGGAGGGACGGCAGAAGGCTTATGAAAATCTGAAGGCAAATGACATAGATGCATTGGTCGTAATTGGTGGAAACGGTTCGCTTACAGGTGCCATGCTGTTTGCCAAGGATTATGATTTATGTTGTGTCGGACTTCCTGGAACAATTGATAATGATTTGTATGGAACTGATTCAACAATAGGTTATGATACAACATTAAATACGATTGTTGAATGCGTCGACAGAATACGTGATACTGCACAAAGTCATGAACGTATATTCTTCGTGGAAGTCATGGGACGTGATGCCGGTTTCCTTGCACAAAACAGCGCGATTGCAAGTGGGGCAGAAGCCGCAATTATTCCAGAAGATTCTACTGACGTAGACCAGTTGTCCAGATTTATGGAACGTGGAATAAGAAAATCTAAAAAGAGCTGTATTGTAATTGTTTCGGAGAGTCCTAAGTGCGGTGCTCTTTATTATGCAGACCGTGTACGTAAGGAATTCCCGGAATATGATGTACGAGTTTCAATCTTAGGCCATTTGCAGCGTGGAGGACGTCCAAGTGCGCATGATAGAATTCTTGCGTCAAGAACGGGTGTCGGCGCGATTGAGGCAATAATGCAGGGACAGCGGAATGTCATGGTAGGTGTTAGGAATAATGAGGTGGTTTATGTTCCGCTGAGTGAGGCGATACGTAGTGACAAGCCGTTTGACCGTAAACTCATAAAAGTACTTGATGAATTAAGTATATAAAATTTACTGTTTATAGGATAAACGTCTATATTAATGTTCTTTAGGTAAGATTTAATGAACATAATATATCAAATGCGGAAATATTTTTTATCTTTGCATACGAAAAGTAATAATTATATAAAATAACATATATGACACAGATTGTAGGACATATTTCTCAGATAATAGGACCTGTTATCGATGTTTATTTTGATACGAAAGGACAGGAGTCGGAGAAAGTATTGCCGAAAATATATGATGCATTAAAAATAGATAGAGGTGATGGTCGCGAGCTTGTTGTTGAAGTTCAACAGCATATAGGCGAGGATACCGTACGTTGTGTAGCCATGGATAACACCGACGGCTTGAAACGTGGAATGGTTGCTGTGCCACAGGGCTCTCCTATAAAAATGCCGGCTGGTGATCAGATAAAAGGTAGAATGCTGAATGTGATCGGACAACCGATTGATGGCATGAAGTCTTTGGATATGGAAGGAGCTTATCCTATACATTGTGAGGCTCCACATTTTGAGGAGCTTTCCACACGTAAAGAGATGCTCGCAACCGGTATTAAAGTGATAGACCTTCTCGAACCATATCTTAAAGGAGGAAAGATCGGTCTGTTCGGAGGTGCCGGTGTAGGAAAGACAGTGTTGATTATGGAGCTTATCAATAATATTGCGAAAGGCCATAATGGATATTCTGTCTTTGCAGGAGTAGGAGAACGAACTCGTGAGGGAAATGATCTTATACGTGAGATGATAGAGTCTGGCGTTGTCAGATATGGCGATAAATTCAAAAAGGCGATGGATGAGGGCAAATGGGACCTTTCTTTAGTCGATCCGGAAGAATTAAAGAAGAGCCAGGCAACACTTGTGTATGGCCAGATGAATGAACCACCAGGAGCACGTGCTTCTGTCGCACTTTCAGGTCTGACAGTCGCGGAGGAATTCCGTGATAACGGTGGTCAGAATGGAGGCGCTGCAGATATTTTGTTCTTTATCGATAATATCTTCCGTTTTACTCAGGCTGGTTCTGAGGTGTCGGCGTTGTTGGGACGTATGCCTTCTGCCGTTGGCTATCAGCCAACTCTTGCGAGTGAGATGGGAGCCATGCAGGAACGAATCACATCAACAAAGAAAGGTTCTATTACTTCTGTGCAGGCCGTTTATGTGCCGGCAGATGACTTGACAGACCCGGCTCCTGCAACAACATTTACACATTTGGATGCGACAACTGAGCTTTCTCGTAAGATTACAGAGCTTGGTATTTATCCTGCGGTTGATCCGCTTGGAAGTACTTCACGTATTCTCGATCCGTTGATTGTCGGTAAAGAGCATTATGAATGTGCACAGCGAGTAAAGGAAATCTTACAGCGTTATAAAGAGTTGCAGGACATAATCGCGATATTGGGTATGGATGAACTGTCTGACGAGGATAAGCTGACTGTAAATAGAGCTCGTCGTGTACAGAGATTCCTTTCTCAACCGTTCACTGTCGCAGAACAGTTTACCGGTGTGCCGGGAGTAATGGTCTCAATAGAAGATACCATTAAAGGCTTTAATGCTATTCTCGATGGTGAGGTGGATGATCTTCCTGAACAGGCATTCTTGAATGTCGGTACAATAGAAGATGTAAAGGAAAAAGCAAAGAGACTGTTAGAGGCTGCCAATGCCAAATAGGAATGATACAGATATGAGTTTAAAGTTAAAGATAGTTTCACCTGAAAAGATTGAATATCTGGGATTTGCCGATAGGGTACTTGTACCTGGAACGTCCGGAAAGTTCGAGATACTAATCAATCATGCCCCTATTATTTCTTCTTTGGAAGAGGGAGAAGTTGAATTCAGTTATGAGGGTGATGTTAAGAAAATACATATTCATGGCGGATTTGTCGAAGTGCAAAAGAATGAAGTCAGTTTATGTGTTGAAATGTAGTAAAGTTTGATAATCCATATGACGGATGTAAGAAAGCTGAGCAAGCGCTATCTTCGACAAGGTATAATGCTTGTTGCGGGTATGTTCTTTATTTCATTAATAATAATGAGAGTCTGGAACTTATACGATATTTTAAATCCATTGATTATCAGTGTAGCGTTTTCGCTCGTGATAATTTTTTCGGAGGCAATAATATGGAGTAAAATCGCAACAAAAAGTCCGCAGAACTTAACAAGTTTTTATACTGCAGTCTCCGGCTTTAGAATGTTACTTGCTTTAGCTGTAATGTTAATATATTACATCGCAGTGGGGCGTGAGACGATGTTGACTTTTTTCATAGTATTTGTGGCATTTTATTTTGTGCTATTGGTGCATCATGCAATATATTTTGCTAAGGTGTCAAATAAATCCTGATTCTTCGAAAATATGTTTATGAATAGATTTATAATGAGACATATCAGGGCGGTGTTATTGTTGTTGGCTTTAATGCCGGCATTCACTCTGTCAGCTAAAGAAAAATCTGATAATGGATCTGAACTTAATATTCCAGAAATCGTGTTGGAACATCTTTCCGATGCATATGAATGGCATATTGCGACCTATAAAGATCACCATATCAGCATTCCGTTACCGATAATAATACGAAGTGAGGCTACAGGTGAATGGCATTTCTGTACGATTCATAGTCTTCCAGAGAATTTCTATTTTAATAAGGAAATGCATGGAAAGATATATGAAAAGTTACCGAATGGCAATGTTGTAAGGCCGATTGACTTGAGTATTACAAAAACGGTTGCCCAAATATGGTTTGTTGTTATTGTGCTCATCTGTATATTTACATATTGTGCACGTTGGTACAAGAAACATGATGAACGAAAGGAGGCTCCTTCCGGTTTTGTCGGTATGATGGAGATGCTGATAACAACAATTAATGATGATGTCATAAAGCAGTCGATAGGTGAGAAACACTATAAAAAATATTCACCATATTTATTAACGGTTTTTTTCTTTATATTGACGGCAAATGTATTGGGATTGATTCCGTTCTTTCCTGGTGGAGCAAATGTGACGGGTAATATTAATGTTACTTTTTTCCTGGCATTATGTACAATGATTGCCATAAATCTTTTCGGAAACAAACATTATTGGAAAGATATATTCTGGCCTGATGTTCCGGTGTTTCTCAAAGCATATCCCGTTGCAGTAATGCCTGTAATAGAATTATTCGGTGTATTCACCAAGCCTTTTGCATTGATGATTCGTCTTTTTGCAAATATAATGGCTGGTCATGCTGTAATTCTTAGTTTTACATGCGTTATATTTCTTGGTTGGTCTATGGGTGTCGGATATGGACTCGGACTTAATACACTTAGTATAGTGATGCTTCTGTTTATGAATTGCCTCGAGCTGTTGGTCGCATTCATACAGGCTTATGTATTCACATTGCTTAGTGCGGTATTTATCGGACTGGCCCATGTAGATCATGTTTCTGAATAATGAACATTATAATTTAGTATTAATATAATAATTACATTTAAAAATAAATTTAGAGTTATGATTATTTCAACTTTATTGGCTGCAGAAGGTCTGGCACAGCTGGGCTGCGGTCTTGGTGCAGGTATCGCAACAATTGGTGCAGGTTTAGGTATTGGCAAAATCGGCGGTAGTGCAATGGATGCCATTGCTCGTCAGCCAGAAGCTACAGGTAAGATCCAGGGAAACATGATTCTTACAGCTGCTTTTGTTGAGGGTTGTGCTCTTTTCGCAATTGCAGCATGTGCATTCCTTATTAAGTAAAAAGATAAATCAGTTAATTTTATACAGCAGATGGATTTTAGTAACTTGCCATCAATATTAACACCTGATCTGGGATTGATTTTCTGGATGACGCTTGCTTTTCTTGTGGTATTTTTTGTCATCGGCAAATTCGGATTTTCAACAATTGTCAAAATGGTGGATGAAAGGAAACGCTATGTTGACGAAAGTCTTGAGAAGGCACACGAAGCTGCTGAACGATTAGGAAATATAAAGCAGGAGGGTGAGAACATCCTTAGAGAGGCCCGTATCAGACAGGCAGAATTGCTTAAAGAAGCTGCTGCAACTCGTGACCAAATCTTGCAGGATGCCCGTGATAAGGCACATAAGGAAAGTGAGCGCATGATAAATGAGGCGAAAGCCGAAATTGAAAATGAGAAAGTGGCCGCGATAAGCAGTATTCGTAAGCAAGTCGCGTTGCTCAGTGTGGGTATTGCAGAAAAAGTTTTGCGCAATAACTTAACTGACGAGAAAGCGCAAATGGTTCTGATTGACCGCATGCTGGATGAAGTTTCTGTATCAGATAATAAGAATTTCCAATAATGGACATCGGAGTTATATCTGTGAGATACGCACGGGCTCTTTTGAAAGCAAGTCTTGATGCTGGAGTTGAGGATAAGGTTTATTCTGATATGCAGATTCTTGCACAGAATTATATTACATTACCTGAACTCAGAAAAGCAGTGGACAATCCAATGCTTTCAAAAGAGCTTAAAGAACAGTTGCTCGTAGCGGCTGTTGGTAATAATCCGTGTGATATCACACGTTCGTTTCTCAGCTTAGTGCTGAAGGAGGCCAGGGAGAGTATTTTACAATTCATGGCCAATTCGTATGTAACTCTCTACAGAAAACAGAAAAATATTATCAGTGCAAAACTCATCACTGCCGCAGGAGTCACAAAGTCAATAGAAGACAGAATGCGGCATCTGGTAGAGAGCAAAACTAATGGAACTGTGCAGTTCGAGACATCTACCGATCCGGAACTGATTGGTGGATTCATTCTTGAGTATGACACATATCGTATGGACGCAAGTTTAAAAACTAAGCTTAATACGATATTGGCACAGTTGAGTAACTAATTATTAAGCATTAACAAAATGTCAGATAAAATTAAACCAAGCGAAGTATCACAAGTTCTGATAGAACAGCTGAAAGGCATTGCTGACACTTCCAAATTTGATGAGGTCGGTACTGTGCTTCAGGTCAGCGATGGCGTGGCACGTATATATGGCTTGCGTAATGCGGAGGCTAATGAACTTCTCGAATTTGAGAATGGCACTATGGCTATTGTGATGAATCTTGAGGAAGACAATGTTGGCTGCGTGCTTTTAGGACCAACGTCCGGTATAAAGGAAGGAATGATTGTTAAGCGTACAAAGCGTATTGCAAGTATCCGTGTAAATGACAATCTTCTGGGACGTGTTATAAATCCTTTGGGCGTAGCTATAGATGGTAAAGGTGACATTGATCTTACGGATGCGTTTGAAATGCCGCTTGACAGGAAGGCTCCGGGTGTTATATATCGACAGCCTGTTAAGGAACCTCTTCAGACTGGTTTGAAGGCTGTAGATTCAATGATTCCAATAGGACGCGGTCAGCGTGAGTTAATCATTGGTGATAGACAAACAGGAAAGACAGCGATTGCTGTTGATACCATAATCAATCAGAAGAGTCTTTATGAAGCCGGTAAGCCTGTTTATTGTATATATGTAGCTATTGGTCAGAAGGCTTCAACTGTAGCAACACTCGTATCAACGCTTAAGGAGCATGGAGCTATGCCGTACACTATTGTTGTTGCGGCTACAGCAGCAGATCCTGCAGCCATGCAGTATTATGCACCGTTTGCCGGTGCTGCCATTGGTGAGTATTTTAGAGATAGAGGTCTTTCCGCACTGGTAGTTTACGATGATTTGTCAAAGCAGGCTGTTGCTTATCGTGAGGTATCGTTGATTCTTCGTCGTCCGTCTGGACGTGAGGCATATCCTGGTGATGTGTTCTATTTGCATAGCCGTCTTTTGGAGCGTGCCGCACGTATAAATGACCAGCAAGAGATTGCCGAGCAGATGAATGACCTTCCTGAGTGTCTGAAGGGACATGTTAAAGGAGGCGGTTCGCTTACGGCTCTTCCTATAATTGAGACACAGGCCGGTGACGTTTCCGCATATATTCCTACCAATGTAATTTCAATTACCGATGGTCAGATATATCTTGAGACAGACCTTTTCAACCAAGGATTCCGCCCTGCAGTGAATGTTGGTATCTCTGTAAGCCGTGTAGGAGGTTCTGCACAGATAAAGAGTATGAAGAAAGTTGCAGGTACGCTTAAGATAGATATGGCGCAGTATCGCGAGCTTGAAGCATTCTCACAGTTCTCAAGCGATATGGATGCCGTTACAGCCATGACACTTGATCGTGGACGTAAGAACAATCAGCTTCTCATACAGAGTCAGTATTCACCTATGCCTGTAGGTGAGCAGGTTGCTATTCTGTATTGTGGAACTCATGGACTTATGCATAATGTTCCGGTTGACAAGGTTCGCGAATGTCAGGATGCTTTCCTTGACAAGCTCCGTTCTGCACATTCTAAGGATGTAATTGACGTGCTTGCATCAGGAGTCATTAATGATGAGGTGACTTCGATCATCGAGAAAGTTATGGCAGAGATTGCCGGTCAGTATAAAAGTTAATCATATATGCCCTCACTGAAAGAAATAAAAAACCGCATTGTATCGGTAAATAGCACCCGGAAAATAACGAGTGCTATGAAGATGGTGGCTTCATCAAAACTTCATCATGCGCAGCAGATGATAGAGAACATGCTCCCTTATGAGAATATGCTCGAGCGCATTCTGAAGACATTTCTTGCATCTGAAGTTGACGCCCATACCATATTCAGTGAAGCAAGAGATGTAAAGAAAGTCGCTTTGGTTGTTTATTCGTCAAACAGCAGTCTGTGCGGAGGATATAATGCTAATGTCATTAAGATGATGCACCGTGTTGTTGATGAGTATGCACAAAGCATCGGTAAGGAGAATATCATAATTTATCCTATAGGAAGAAAGGTTGCAGAACAGGCAAAAAAGAGCAATCTTCTGTGTGTCGGCGACTATACGGCGTTGGCAGAGAAGCCTTCGATCGGTCAGTGCATAGATATAGCAAACGAATTGTGTGATAAATTTGCATCTGGCGAGATTGATAAGGTAGATCTGATATACCACCATTTCAAAAGCGCCGGTTCACAAATTCTACAGCACAGAACATTCCTTCCAATAGATCTTGATTATGACATCGGTGCTGATAATGACCGTGATCTTAGACTTAAGATTGTGACACCTGCCATGCAGGAATATTTGCGCAATAAGGTTAAAAAAGAAGCTGAGGAAAAGGAGAAATCTGTTCCGCTCAACGACAACTTTATAGTTGAGCCGGACATGGAGACCGTTTTACAGGCTTTAATACCTCAATACGCTAATCTTATGATTTATACTGCTCTGCTGGATAGTAATGCATCTGAGCATGCAGCAAGAATGGTTGCAATGCAGACAGCAACAGATAATGCCGACGAACTCCTGCGCGAGTTGAATCTGCAGTTCAATAAGAGTAGGCAGCAGGCTATTACCAATGAATTACTTGATATAGTCGGAGGTAGTGTAAATAATTGATGAATTATATTCTAATATAATTTGAATAGGTCGGATTTACTATCCGACCTATTTTTCTATCCAGTAAAAATAATTATAAGTATTCAAGTTTATGAAATTCGATTAATGTTATCAAATTGAATTAATGAAAGTTTAAGGGCTATAGAAAATCATTGGGGATATCCATACAACATCGCAATTCTGTAAAGAAAGAACCTTTTGCCCGTAGCCCCATGCATACTCTTGGACAGTAGAAATTCACGGCAAGTTTGTTTTATTCACCAAGTATCACAGTATATCGGGAAATGTCCCGACTGCGCAGAGCGGTATTAATCGGAAGAGAATATTTATATCACTTCATGATAAATCATTACCGCTGCAATCGATAAATCATCAATGTAGACAAGGCTCATATTTTCCTTACATTTACTAAAACCCGATATCGGCGTTTAAAAAGGAAAACCCGATGATATACTTACGATTTTTCTTGACTAAATTTTGACAAAATATTTTTGCGAAAGAGATGTAAAGGAATATTATAGTCAAAAGTAAGTGAAATGCGAAAAATCATTCAAAAAATAGTATCTT
>ERZ857521.707-NODE-707-length-47153-cov-4.511805_pt1 | contig 47153 bp, 31 predicted proteins | sample MGYA00519701_ERZ857521 | MGnify/ENA primary metagenome ERZ857521 (study PRJEB31778, sample SAMEA3449346) | human gut metagenome | biome: human gut; feature: human-associated habitat; material: faeces | place: United Kingdom | collected 2010/2012 ...
GTCTCCGGCGGCTCGGCACGGATTACATCGACCTTTATTTATTGCATTGGATAGGGCGTTATCCGTTCTCCGAGACCGTCCGCGCTTTGGTGGAATTGCAGCAGGAAGGAAAAATCCGGCAATGGGGCATGAGCAATCTGGACGTGGCAGACATGGAACATATCCTTTCCCTGCCACACGGCAAGGAGTGTGCTGCCAATCAAGTACTCTACAACCTGCGCGACCGGGGCATCGAATATGACCTTATTCCATGGAGCGAGCAGCATCATATTCCCGTCATGGCCTACACACCTCTGGGTGAAGGACGGTTGCGAAACCATAAGACATTGGTAGAGATAGCCCGCAGGCATAATGCCACTTCCACACAAATCATGCTGGCATGGGTGATGCGTACACAGCATGTCATCGCCATACCCAAAGCAAGCAGCATCGCCCATGTGGAGGAGAATGCCCTCAGTTTAGACATCACCCTAACAGAAGATGACCTGTGCGACATCAACGAGGTGTTTCCCGCTCCTACACACAAGATTCATTTGGCTGGGTGGTAAACCCCAATCAAGAAGGATAGTGGGCTATCTGACGAATAAATTCAAAACAGCTTCTTAATCCTCTATTGTAAATTGGTTTCCGACATAATTATAGAATACCATACACTGAGGAAGCCTTTCCACGATCTTCGGAAATTGATCTACCCCGGTGCAATGGCATACACCAATACACCGGGGAAGATTATTTTGGAAATAGTCCGTTATGACGTCCAGTTTTTCCTCACCTGCACTATGAATATGAAAACCGCCCGCTACTGTATGTAACCGCTTATCCGGGAAAAGCTGTTTCCCCTGTTCTATCATGTGTGTAATTCCACGATGTGAGCAGGCACTGATGACAGAAAAGGTATGCTTTGTCGCCAAATAAAGAACCAGCTCGTCTTCAAAGGTATCCGGAATGCGTACGCCATCCACCTCGGTATAAAAAGAATCAAAATGAGTATCGTCGTGATTTGAAATAGGAATATGGGGAGAAAGAATCACGCCAGGACAAATCTCTTCGATTTCAGCCAAGAAACGGAACCTTGTCCAATCCAATTCCTTGCTATCCATCAGACCATTTTCTCGCGATTTTTTAAATTTACGGTTCCGGATCCCCTCTTTGCATATAACGGTTGCCTTTTGATTGACTTCTAAAAAGGCCTGTAATCCGCCGGTATGGTCGCTATGCCCATGCGAGAGGGCCAAAAAGTCAATCTCCCGAAGATCAATATGCAACAACTCGGCGTTACGCAACAGCAATCCGCTCTGCCCGGTATCAAACAGAATCCGGAATTCCGGTGTCCGAATATAAAGCGACAAGCCATGCTCAGCCTGCAAATTCCGATTATAGACACAATTTTCTACCAATGTTGTAATAACAAATGTTCCCATAAGCTATTTATTTTTCACTAACCCTTCTGAATTCATTTCCAACAGCACCTTACGTGTCAACGGGACAGCCAGCAGAGCAGAACATACATCCGCTATCGCAGGAGTAATCTCTACACCTGGTAAACCGAAGAAAAGCGGTAAGACCCAAATTAAAGGGATAAAAAACATACCCTGGCGGGATGCCGCAAGGATCGTAGCCGGAATCGGCTTACGGATAGTTTGCAACATCATATTGCACAGCACAATCCAAGCGCACAATGGAAGTGATATCAATTGCCAACGCAACGCATTCGTTCCGATCGCGGTAACAGCCGGATCTCCTTTCCGGAAAGTTTCGATTATTTCCGGTGCCAGAATGAATCCTACGACTGAGCAGACCAAAAGAAACAACGATCCGACACGCACACAAAACCAGAATCCGGATTTTACCCGTTCATAGATTTTTGCCCCGTAGTTGAATCCGCATACCGGCTGAAATCCCTGACCGAATCCGATAACAAACGAGTTGATAAAAGCGCATATTCGCGTAACAATAGACATCCCGGCAATAGCCGCATCGCCATACATTCCGGCCGAATGGTTCAGGCAAATCGTGGCTACACTGCTAAGCCCCTGCCTGAACAAAGAAGGAGTCCCTCCCTGCACTATTTCCTTAAGCATATCCGGTGTAGGGGTAAAATTCTCCCAACGGATCCGAATATTATTTCCCTTATGTTCCATCATCAAAAGCAGAAGGAAACTGCAAACCTGACTGGTAACGGTAGCAATAGCCGCTCCGCTGATACCTAATTCGAATGTAAACATAAGCAACGGATCCAATCCGATATTGATGACCGCTCCCACGGTTATGCCGATCATGGCATACACGGCATTTCCCTGGAAACGCATCTGGTTGTTCAGCACCAAGGATGCTGCCATAAAAGGAGCACCCAGCAGCACTATACCTAAATATTTTTCCGTATAAGGAAGAATCGTGGAAGTAGAACCTAAAATTTTAGACAAAGGAGTAATGAACAGCAATCCCAGAAACGAGATAAACACCCCCACTATCAACGCGCAAAAGAATCCGGTCGATGCCATTTTCTCGGCACTTCGGGTATCTTGGGCACCCAGCTTACGCGAAATATAATTGCCCGAACCATGTCCGAAGAAGAACCCAAGTGCCTGAATAATAGCCATCACCGAAAAAGCAATTCCGACAGCAGCCGTAGCCTGCGTATTGATTTTCCCCACAAAATAGGTATCTGCTATATTATAGAACGCTGTAATCAGCATGCTTATAATCGTAGGCACGGCCAAGGAAGTCACCAATTTGGGTACTGGCGCCGTTGTCATATATGTAAATTTGTCTTGCATAAGACTACAAATGTAGATTTTTCTATTAAAATATAGGGTATAAGATATAAAAAAAGCTGTTAATTAGCCGAAATTGATTTACAACAATTCAGCATTGACGTTTTCCTATTATCTTTGCCCCCAGTTTTAGGAGATGAAAGTGAACACTTTAGCGAAAGGCTTTTCATTTCCCTTCCTGAGAATCAGGAGCCGACCAAGCATTCTTTAGGGATAAAGGGCTTGCGAAAATGAAACATTCGTTTTCCTGTCGGTTATGTTTAACATAAATAATCGTATATGAAGCTAAAAGCTTATCTTCTCGTGGCTTCGGCCGCATTCTTAGGAATTGCTGCCGAGACCAAAAATGCAAAGCCTGTCGAGGGTGTGAATCCAGGCGACCTTGCACCGAGAATTAATTTGGAAGAAAATGAATCCCCGATTCATTTTCAGAACCAGAACGGACGTTATACGCTGATCAATTTTTGGGCCGCTTACGATGCGGAGTCGAGAGCTCGGAACGTCCGGTTATGGAACGAGGTAAACAAATTGAATGCCTCTACGGAAAAAGTGGCGATGTACTCCATCTCTTTAGATGAAAAAACATCGGTTTTTGAAGAGACCGTCAAGATGGACAAATTGGAAGGTACCGCCCAATTACACGAAAGGCAAGGCTATCGGTCGGATGTCTTTAAAAAGTACCAATTAGACAAAGGTCTGAAAAACTTTTTAGTGAACGATGAAGGAGTAATCATAGCAGCCAATGTAACTCCTGAGCGACTGGCAGAACTCTGGAAGCAGATTTAAATGAAAATTACACATTACTATTGTACGTAAAGCAGCCTTGATGATTTAATAGGTCATCAAGGCTGCTTTTTTACATCTCTCCTATTTTAACCCAAATCGGTCATTAGACTTTGGGGTTAATTGCTAAGTCGATATTCTCTTGGTGTACATCCAACTTGTTTCCTTCGAAAAAAAACCACCATTGATGTTTGTTTTGTCAAAAACGAACAGCTGTTATGTTTTGAAATATCGGACTCACGTTATAATAAGTGATTTAGCTTGCCAAAATATTCCGCACTACTAAATTCATTCTTTAACTCGAGAATAAACCACCGAGAACTCCTTGCATTTACGTTTGCTTTGCTGCATGGACCCCAATGAGAATTTATTATAGGGTTCAAAAATATCAAGTCCACGTCCAAGCGTAATGATCCACCCTGTATCAGTCTTGATACATCGGTCGTGAAAGTCTTTGAATTCATAGGTAAATGCCAACCCTACAGTGGCAAGGTCTTCCTTTATGTCATCCAGGTCATCAATCAGCGCCGGTATCTTATCATCTTCTTCATTTGTTATCAGGTGAATTTTCAGCCCTTCAACCTGCCTGGTTTCTGTAAGCATGGACAGAAACTCCATCAAGTTCTTCAACTGCCAGAAAGTCCGGATAAACGGATCTTCTATGGTGATAGACTTGGCATCCTGTAAGTATTCTGCAAACAATGATTTATAAGAAACTCCAGTTTGCCCCAATCGGAAGGATATACGTTTTTCCACCAACATAGGAATTCGTTTTCTCTTTTCCTCCTTGGAATTGTCAGTTTTATCCGTTATATCTGATGTCAATTCAGTAAATTCTGATTGCAGCTCACTCGTTACATCAAAGCTTGACTGAGGCAGACAATCACTATGGTTGATTCGTTCAAGTGTTTCAACCGCAATTTCTTCGCCTGTTTTCAAATTAATATATTTGAACAAGGCTGGCTCTGCCTTAAATGTCTCGTCAATAAGATATAGCTGATCTTTGACCCTTTTACGGCATTCTGTCGCAAAATCAATGATTTCAAAGGCTTCTTTGCCTGTCATCTTCCCGTCCGGATAAAGAAGTTTCACCATGCCGGAAAATGTCTTGCGTATGGCCAAATGGTCACGTTCAGACAGAGAACCGTCAAATTTAGCATATTCTTTCAGCAGGCCGGTAAGGTCGTTGTTGCGCAACTCATGCAGAATGGCGGCTATATAGTCCGTGATTAACCCATAGCCTTTGAAAAAACTGTCCTTTTTCAGCATCTTGATTTCCCAACCGGGATTATAAAGATGGATACGGTCGAGGAAAGCACCCTTGATGAAAGCCGTGGGGATGGATTCAAACAGATGACTGTTCTTCAACATATAAGGCACCGTGTGTTTGGTGTTGCCCACAAATACCATAGAAGCGGAAGCCTCATGCGTGCCTTTGCCGCGGTTGAACGACTTGTTGGCAAGATAGTTCTGCATGGTGTCTATCAATACGGCATCCACGTTGCGGCCTTTTTGCTGCTCGAACTCGTCCCAGGCTACTACATCCCAATATCCTACCAGTCCAAGTATTTCCTTGTTACCACTCATCTTGACGAAGAGGCGGGCACTCGTCACATCACCGCCGCTCACCAACACCCCGTATGGAGACAACTCTTGGAACACGTGGCTTTTACCGGTTCCTTTCGGGCCGAGTTCCATGAAATTGAAATTGTTTTCTACATGAGGCAACAGTCTGGACAGCGTAATGAATTTCTCTCTCCGGTTGAACTTGTCAGGGTCTAAACCGACAGTGTGCATCATGAAGTCAATCCATTCTTCCGTAGTGAAAGATTTTCGCAGGTCTATGTATTCCTGCACATCCACATTGGATATTTGCACCGGCTTGAGGGTCTGTATCTCCCAACGCACCTTAACATCTTCTCCGGGAATATACCCGATGGTCACGATGCACCAGACGCCGTTGCCTGAAAGCAACTTGGGATTGGAAGTTACATATTGCGTGCTGATAGGAACATTATTCAAACCTAAGTTGGCAAAATGGGCTTGATACTCATCCGACCTTTCATTGAGTGTCACCGTTACCTTGTCAATGATGCGGTGCTTGCCTTTTTCGCGAATCATGCCCTTGATGGCTTCGGCATCGGCACGATGCACGTAGTTGTTTTGGATGACCTTTTTCACTTTCTCCAAGCCTTCCGCTATAACTTCTTCATCATTGCTGGCACAATATTGCCCCAACAGGTATTCCAACACGTATGTAGGAACGGGCAGTCCACCTTTCACGAGAAAGGCCAAATCCTTGCGGACCACTTTGCCAATAAAGGCATTCATTATTTTATCTTGCAAATCCATAATCAATCGAAGTCAAATTCATTACCAATTAGCGTGTTGTTCGTCACATTCTCCTTTATTAAAGGATTCAGGTCATCGGTCACATCATACACCCTTAACTGTAACACTTTGGCATCAATGTTTTGGTTTAAGGTGAGGTCAACCAATACCTTGCGGTTGTCAAGTAAGGCATCCGTGTTATTCAGCACATATTCCTTGACCGGGGTGACTACCATGTCGTTATAATAGAGCGCCACTTTGATAGTACGGGCTTTCATCTCCATGCTTACCGCATCGGTCTGCAACAATTTGAAGCGGAGGCGTGACGCTTGGATGGAAAGGTTCCTGTCAAGCACCATTACGCCCACCGGTGTCTTAGTATTTACTCTTTCTTGCCGACTTATAATAATAGGTATCAGCAATTCCTGCAAGGAAGCTCCACCATGCGTGAAACGATAGCCTCCTGCCGGTGCTTGCAAGCGGTTGGTTCCCTCAGGGACTGCTACATATATATCGTCTTCTTCCATGCCGGAAACTTCCGACAAGGGGAATTTTACAATACCTGGCACCGCAGCTGCCGATTGCGTGAGATAGTATCGGGTACTCTTTTCCAACGCATCTTCGGTTACCTTGTGCTTGTCCTTGTCTTCAAACACCTGGTCATTGAATAGGAAGCCGTGGTCTGAAGTGATATAGACCTCGGTCACATGATAAGATTCATGAAGTTGATGTACCAATGTTTCCAATTCATTGATGGCATCCCGGCAACTATTCACAATGTCTTTTGTTGCCGCCGAATGGCTCCTGTTGTCAATGGTATTGTGCATGACATATACTAATGGATGCTTAAGGCTAAATATTTCCCGGTTTTTGGGTTCATACTTACTTACCGTTTCATAATCCACGCAGACAGCTCCTTGCCGATAAGCGTCCACTTGTTCGGTTCTTTTGTCCATCGTGTCCAGTATTCGGTCGTCCACGCCCATGTTTTGCGTCCCGTCCACTTCGACATACAGCCGCAGGCTGCGATGCGGAAGCAATGCCGGTTTGCAAAACTTCGTTTCAGAAGGCAGCATGGCAATACCCATGTTCAGACGGGCAATGTGCTTGCGTGCCGCCAATATGCCGATAAGCTCTTGCGCCACTTCGTAGCGGAGGGCATCGCTCACGATGACCACTACCTTTTTCTGTATCCCTTTAATCAGGCTGTCGTAGAAATCCTGCTGCCTGAGCCCATGTACGGCATTCATGCCGCCTGCGTCTTTCACACAACGCATCCATTCCAGATTGATACGGTTGCACAGCTTGGCATATTGCACATCCAAGTTGTGCTTCACTTTCTGCACCGCATCGTAAAGGGAGATGGTAGGGCTTATTTTACAGAAACATTCCATAGACTGCCGGTACAACTGATCAATCAGGTAATATTCGTCCCGGTATTTATGGAGATAGTCGTCCGGTTGGTTCAAGGTAATGGAACCTAACGACAAGGCACATTCATAATAGCGCGCTACCAGCATGTCATAGTCTATGACCGCACCCATCTCGTTATTGTTACTGTGCTTCACCTTCAATTCCTCCAGCTTGGCCATCGCTTTCTTCGGGACTTCCATGATTGCCTTTTCCATCAGGCTGCGAAGTATGGGCAGGCAAAGCCCTCCCGGGATATAATAATAGTTGGCATCCGTACCGTACCAGCGGATGAGATCTTCATCACGGATGTCTGTTCCTAATTCATCCATCACTTCCGTTAATGCTTCCGCCGTCTTGGGGTGGTTCATGGCCAGCTCTAAGATGCGGTTCATCTGCTGCAAGGCAATGGAATCGGTTATCCTGTAACCTTTGTAGTTATCTGCCGGAACAGGAGCAAGGTTCTGTACGATGGCATTGTATTTGAATGTTTCTACCAGCCTCTTCACCTTTGCTTCCGCATGGGCATCTATCGTGCAACCGAAAATGCTTTCTAACTTCTCGTTCAACTTGTCTTTTACCATCGACGCGCTTCTCAGCTTCACATAGAAGTCCGTTTGCTTGTTCCGTTCCGAGCTGCGACCCAAGAACAGGATTCTCAGAATGATGTTGTCCCAATCCAACACACGGGTTTGACCCAAATAGGAGGACAGGAATGCCCTGACAGCAATTTCCGGTGTAATGCTTCTGTCTGCATAATAGCTTTGCAGCAGCCGGAGCATCCTGTCGGACTGCAGTTGCTTGATGTTCTTTTCTACAAAGAGTGCCATATTTGAAGGCAAACCGTATTGCTGCATATAGGCCACGTAGTCCTGGTGGTGGTATTCCATGTTTACCGTCAATACGTCAAGCAACGGGAATTGCCCTTGTAATGACTTTCGTTGCAACGGTGATTCCTGATGGAAATAGAGAATAACCTTTTCGTTTGCCCATGTGGTATCCAGATTGTATTTTGTCGTAAACCAATCCCCTTTGAAATCCACATAGCGGTATCCCTCTTTCCACGTTGCTTCCGCAAGCTCCATGGCGAGAAACTCGTCATTGAAGATAAAGAGAACCCGCAAGTCCGGATTCTTGTCAAAGTAATTGTATATCTTGTCTGTTACGGTCATTTCTTTCTGTATTTTTGGTTCATGTCAAACGGATTATCCGGAATGGTTCTTACCAAATATCCAGCATCCACTAAATTTGTGACATACTTTTTGATGTTTGTATTATGGTATTTTACGCCCACTCTTTCCAAAATCTCCCGACTACTTCTCGGTATGCTGCAAAAATTTATTATATCTTTCTGCTTACTGGTAAGTTTAGGCCGATTAGTGTTAGGACTTTCAGCTTTAGTGTCAGGGCATTCCCCCTTTGTATCAAGAACAGTGTTAGGGCATTCCTCATTTGTGTCATGGCATTCAACTTTTACGCTCGAAAAAGTGTTAGGGCATTCACTTTTAGTGTCAGGGATAGTGTCAGGATCGGTGTCTAAGTCTTCCTTTCTCGCTATCGTAATCAGGAACTCATGCGTCCTTTCATCATTCTTAAACTCTACCTGCAATCCATCTTCCAAAGCACGTTGGATACCTGTGCCTGCTCCTGTATAGGGCAAAAGGTAAATGGCATTGCTGAAAAGGAAATTGTTACGAGGCATGGATGTGCCATTGGTAATGTCTTCCACCTGTAGACCATTCGGCAGTATGCCTGGGCTATGTATCTCAACGCGATTGTCAAAGATGAAGATACGGATGGGCGCATTCCAGTTGAGTGAACGATGGACAAGGGCGTTGACCACAAACTCAACCAAACTACCGTATGGAATTTCAAGTTTGCCCAATGAATTAAACTCTTTCTCCACCTGTATGTTTCTAAGATTACGGGTAAAGAAAAACATGATGGTTTCAAACTGATGCAACAGATTGCCCTCCATGCCTGCATCATTTACTTTGTCACGGAATTGCTTGCCACCTATATTATTTCCTACAAAACAGATACATTTGGCCGTCATTACCGGCAGCCAACGCTGGGGGTATTTGCCAAACAACAGCATGGCGGCTACCGTCAAATTTCCGTCCGGGCGGATAAAGCGCAGATTGCGCATCAGTTTGTTCAGGTCATGTCCCTTGGCAATGGCATTGGCGATGTCGTCAAGAGACGCTTCACGGAGAGCATCGCCGACCAGACCTTTTTTCTCCAATACGATGGAGAAACGGTTTTGCAGAAATACTTTAAGGGTGTCTTCATCCAAATCGTCCAAAGTTGCATCTCTTACCATCGCTTCATCTGGGGCAAAGCTGCCGCATTCGGACATCATCTCGGCCAGTTCTGCATTGTCAAAGACCTTGCGCTTGTCTGCACCGTTTTTTATCCAGACGATGCCTTTGTTGTCGTGGTATGGCTTGTTATTCCCCTCTTTGATGGTGGCCACAACCACGCTTCCGCCACCTACGCTTGCCGTATCAATGTCAAGCAAGATGCTTGGAACTACATTTTCTGAAGCGATATTGCCGAGCATGTTGGTTGTTTCCTGCACCTCTGCATACGACAAGGGGTTAAATTCTCCTGTCTTGTCGTTGATGCCTATTACAAGCTGGCCTCCACGAAAGTTGCTCATAGCAACCAATTCGCAGCCTATATCGTATTTATCCAAGATACGTTCCTTGAACTGTACCTTGCTTACTTCGCCGAGGTCTCTGATCCGTAATATATCTTCTGTTGTCATAATCAATTCGTTTTAATTATTGCATCCAACGGCTTCATATCTGGAAATTCTTCAGGCATAGGTTTATCTGAAAGTAATAACAAATACATCGGTTGGGAATAGTGAAATTCTAAATACATATGGCCGTTTTCTTTTCTTTGAACATCTACTATCTGACAAGAATTTAATATTCTATACATAAATGGAATTTTGAAAGTACGACCATTTAGATTATAAACCAATGTATTCTTCTCTGTTGTTACAATAGAGATACGATCATTTACGTTTAATGTCTCTACAAGTTCTCCTACCTCCTCTGTTTCAGTGGAAAAATCTAATCCGTTTTTATCTTCACAAAGAATACTTAAAGGTTCTCGATTCAAATAAGAACATATATATCTTGCAGTACGCCAGTTTTGCTCTGTACATTCATTGTAAATTTTGAATTTTTTCCCCGAAACAAATTCTATCTGTTTCACATCTTTGTAGTACTGCTTGAAACACTCAAAGTTATTGTCTTTGAGGCTTTGCGGTGAACTTAATAAATTAAGAGGAAACATTGAAAATTCTTGTATAATTAGATTTTCATTAGCAAATAAAGCGCATGGAATTTCAATCCACTTTATAGCTTCATTGTTATCTTTGTATGTCTTATTAAAGTCAAAATTAAATGTAATAGTTAAAGAATTTGTTTGTAGAAAATGTATTTCAATTCTCATCACATAAATATCACAATCAACAAGAAGCCTTGCTGTATTTGAATTTAATTTATAAACCTTGGCTTTCGCTGTTTCAAAAAAAGATCTTGACGGAACTCTAAAACTCAAATCAAACTCTCTCTCTACAGGAAAGACAATAACCTCTTTAATTTTATTCATGAGGACTATGCCATTTACAATGTATTGGCAGTTCAGTAAGTTATCTCCAGATATTCTAAAACATGGTATATTTTGAAAGAACTTATTGGAAATATTCTCTCCATCTTTTTCAAAGTCAAGATTATTTAACTTTTTGCCAATTTCAGCTTTTACTGACATTTGTATTTGATGTCGTAATGGTTCTTCGGAAGTTGGCTGTATCTCTTTTATAACATTATTTCCATTAACTGGAGTTGCTACAGTTGGAACAGCATTATAAGAATTCCAGAATCGAGAATATATTTCTTCAGTAATGTTTTTATTTTCAAAATCTTCACTGATATGTTCCTCTAACTCTTTTATAAGTTGCGTCAAAAAAACATTGGCTACGGCATCAAAATAATGCACCTTCAATTCTTTCAGCTTTTCCTGCTTTTCTGGTGAAATGCCTGGAGCAATTAAAAACATTTCATTTTGATTGCTTCCTTGTGCATCTGAAACCTTTTGGATTATGTCAAGTATGTTATTGTCTTCAAGGCTATATCCAATAAATAGAATATTCTTTGTAGCAAACTCAGTCTTTACCAAATCCCACATTATTGGATTTTTATTGGTGGAAAAAAACTGTTTATAGTCATCGGAAGTAATAACTACCGAATCAAGATCTGTAAAATCTCCATGGACTTTTACAATGGTAAAAGGCTTATTCATATAAGCACAATTAGCATCATTCCTGACTACGCATACATCATTTCTTGAATAAGAATCTTCTAATAAGGTGTCATAATTTGTAGTAAAAATTCTTCTGAAGTGCGGAATCTTTGCTAACAAATTATGGTCATCCATACATGTAGGAACAAAATCAAATGCCTCTCTCAATATTCTCATCAGCGGATTCCTACTGCCTAAATGGACTTCATTAACAAAAAAGTTTGATAAATCCGCAAGGCTATCATTTTTATGGGATTCTCTTTTTTCTGTATCGTAAATTCTTTCTAATATAGATTCTTGGAGGTTCCGAACAGATGGGGCACCAGCTTCCTTAGAGAAACCAGCACCTATAAATAGCGATACCTGTTCGCGTCTAACTAATGAGATAAGCTCTTCAAACATACTTTTTTCCTATTTATTTCAATCTCGCTAACACATCTCTAAACTTGGCATAGTTCACCACCACGCCATCATCAAGGTCGAAAGCTATCTGCTCGTCGGCCACGGTGTGCAGGCGGTCGTGGTATTCACGGCACTCGTCAATCTGTTTGCCGATGTTGTCCAGTTCCTTGCGTTCACGGGCAGAGAGGTTGGCGGCATTGGCCTGCATCTCGGCTTGCTTGCTCATCAGCCATTCGATGTGGGGCAACAGATATTGGGTGCGCACTTTCTCGGCAGTGTAAGCATTCATGCGGTGCATATAGGCGATGCACTGGAAAGCCCCTTTCTTCGAGGAGAACAGCCAATAGATGGGACGGTTCTGGTACATCTTCTTGTGGTCTTTCCAGAAGTCTTTCGTGAAATAATCGTTGAGGTTCTTGCCCAAGGCGGTTTCTATGTAATTGAGGTTTTCAATCAACGTGTCTTCCCCGAAGGCCACTGCCAGCCATTTCTTGAACAGCATGGGCACATTGTCCGTAAACTCCGAATCCGAGGGCATCAGTGGCAATATGCCGTCCTCGTCTATCGCGAAACGGCTGTCGGGGACAAGGGTCTCGTACTCTTTCAGCCCGTCGCCTTGGTTGGCCAGGATGAGCCCCTTGCGGTCGAGGCTGTAGCGGCCCATCATGCAGCCTACGGCATAAGAGATGAGTTGCTTCACCACCACGTCCGTGTGCCACACCATGCGTCTTTTTATATCTTCGTTCTCAGTCATCGTTCTGTTCTTTTTATATTCTTCTTTATTGATAATCAAATGTTTTCACTACCTATATATCGTCTTCGATCATTACCAGGTGGGTTACCCTGCTTTGGTAGTCTGACTTCCATGCCTTGGTAATGTCGTTACCATGCTTTGGAAGCGACGCCCCCACGCTTTGGTAATTACGCTCCCAAACCTTGGGAACATGGCTGCCCTTGTCGGGTAGTCAGGTCGGGCTAAAGTCATACAGCTCCCGATACCCATCGAAGTGCAGCTCCTCCGTATATCCCGCTCGGCGGAAGAGGCTGATAATCCACTGTTGCTGTTCGGGCGTGAGCAGCTTCTCGCCGTGATGATAGCGGTAGTACGTGGTGTTTCCGCACAGATACTTCTTGATGCGGTTGCGCAGGGGCGTGTCGTCTTTCTGCTTCACCTCGGCAAAGAGAGCCTTGAAGCCGTAGGCGGCGCGGATGACGCGCGTCTGCTTGTACATCTTGCAGGTATCGCCGTGCCGTGGGATAAACGGCATCGCCCCACACTTGCCCTTCCCTGATGTACTTGCCGGCCAGGAATCGGGCACAGGTGTCCGCCTTCGGGCAGTCCGCCTGAAAATATCGGGCATACGAGGGCGGTATCTGGTCGGGGGTCAATGGGATGTTCGTGTCCATATCTTTCGCTTTGTTGTTTTTTAGTTAAACGATAGTTCTCCCTGTTGCAGGATGGTGATTTCCTCCGGCGGCACGTCGGGCGTCAGTTCGTCCTCCAGGCCGTATATCTCGATAAACTGGCGGTTCAGCTCCTCCTCGTTGGCATGAAGCCGGAGGAATTGCTCCGTCCAATGCTCCTTGTAAGCCTCCATCAGGTCGGCCAAGGAGGTGCCGCATCCTTGCGGCACACTTCCATTATCGCTCGCAGAATCCAACATAGCATTCATGCCGCAAGATGCGGCACCTCCTATGCAGAGCGTATAGGTGTCGTGGGATAATGCGTCCGGATTGTGGATAATGTAATCCATCTTTGCCTGAAAATCATCCGCACACCTAAGCATACGATCAAAACTATTCCTTTGCCAAAAGTCACCACTTTTTCTCAACAATTTGTTGATTTTTGTAGCCGTAAAACTTTTTATATTTCCGATGGTGGTAATCACATCATAGCCTTCAGCAGGTGTCAGCAAAACATGGACATGATTGGGCATAACTACCAATGCATGTAAGATATACCGTTTCTCGTTGAAGAATAGAAAAGCATCGGTTACGATCCGGCGGACTTCCGGGTCTTTCAGGGCGCAACCACCATATCCGGCATCCAGCCATCCATCTATTCGTTCTCCGATCAGGTAGCTATATTCACTTTTCACTTTTTCGTCCCAAGGTTGCGGATGTTCTTTCAGCCATTCTGTTTTGAAAGCCGCCAGTTCTGCCAGTTTAGTTTGCGGTAAAGAATCTGCCAGCCTGAAGGTAACAAATTGTGTCTTTCCTTCTTGAAACCAATGCGGCAATTTATTATACCTAATATCCACCCACGATTTCTTGTCCAAATAGGAGGTGCCGCATCCCTGCGGCACACTATTATCCAGCACCACATTATTTCCCCACGCCACGAAATCAGCATCACATCTTTGCGATGCACTCATTTTACCCCCAGTTTCCTTGTTCGGTTTTAATACTCTACCTGTGCCAATGTCTGTGCCGCAAGGATGCGGCACCTCCTTGCTGAGGCGGACGAGTTCGTTCTCTTGGAAATCCCATGAGGTTTCGTGGGCGTCCCAGTCGGATTTGCTGATGGAGATGTTTTGGGAAACCTTATTATTTATGTATTCAGTTTGTTCCCTTATTACTGGAATATTCTTTAAGTTTCCAACTTGGAAATTAAAAGTTGGGTTCATAATCAGCATGAAGAATTGTCCTAATTTTGAACATAATAAGCCACAAATATAATAAATGATAGTGTGTGGCATAAACATAGAGGAACCTGCAACATCAAAAGCAAAACCACTTTTAGTATATCTTACACCAAAATTTGAGGAACTAATAAAAGACCAAGTTATTCCTTCATGAAAATAATAATCTTTTCCATCATGTCTATGCCCGGACATAGATGACATTTTATTTTGCCCTTCAATGTTATACCATAATACATGCGTTGCATTACCATACCATTTTCGATATTCTCCACCCTTATTATATGGAACATATTTTTCTTTCATGCAGAAACTTTGTTCTCTTTGCGTAAGTTGAGTATTTAAGTCTTTTACATTTATTTCTGTCCATAATTTAACAAACACTTCATTCTTCCCTGTTGATAATCCGTGTTTTATCTCTGCTATATTATCCAAAAATAAGGACTTATTAAATAGAGGAACTATCTTCTCACTCACCCAATACCCAATCGGGCATCCCGGAATCTTCTCGAAGTTCTGTTGGGAGACGTGAGGATAGTAGATGCGGTTACCACTCTCTGAATAAGGTAAGGAAGTAACATCTTTAGTATATTCCTTAAAGTTGTACTTAAAGTCATGGTCTGCCAATGTTTGCTCAAAGAGCATACGAAGGTGTTGTTGGTCGAACTCTTGGAACGTGCGTTCAATCAATCGGAAATACGTACCGTATGCTTCTTTGCTTTCTGCATTGACTATCACAGCCGATGATGCACCAAAGTCAGCTCCAAAGACACCTCGACTGAGATGCAGGAGCGAATCAATCGTTTGATGTTCTATGATTTGCTTTCTCAAGCCTTCAAACGTACTGAGGAACATCCACGATGGCGGTATGATAAAACTGTATCGTCCGTTCTTCTGCAAGAGTTGCGGCATCCTTTCTACAAAGACGGTCGCCAAATCTGCTTTACCTTCAGGATAGTTCTTCTTCACATAGTTAGACAACACGGCATTCATATTCCCGCTACCCATATAAGGTGGATTCATCACCAACGCCGCATACTTATCCGTCAGCGCGAGCACCAACTGCGCCGCCTCGTTCTCTTCCCCCAATGAAACCACCCATTCACGGGCAGCCGGGGAAAGGCTGAACTTCATGATGCTGCCCAAGGTGTCGGCATCGGCCAGCGTCTTGTTGACAGCTTCAATCTCGTTTGCCAAGCGGGTATCTGCCGGCAAGGGCAGTCCTGCTTTGGGCATATCCCACACACGGGGCAACACATGGCCGTCGGCAAAGCTCCTGTCCTTCTGGCAAGCTTTCAGCAAGAGGGCGAACATGGCCAGTTGTTTGGCACGGGTGTCTATATCCACGCCTGTCAGGTTGTAGCGGAAAATGTCCTCCACGGCACGGCGGCGGTTGTAGCCCTCCTCGATATAAATCTGATAGAGCAGGTCGAAGCACTCGTTGAGGATATGGCCAGAGCCGCAAGCAAGGTCGGCCACTTTCAAATCATGAATGTCATCAAGAAGATAGGAGACCCCGCATCCTTGCGGGGGTGTGGTATTGTTTGTGCCGCAGGATGCGGTACCTCCTACTAAATACTTCATGCCCTCCTTGATGTCGGAATAAGGATTGTTGTCAAGATAAATGCGCCCCACGGTGTTTTGCACCATGTACTTCACAATCCAGTTGGGCGTAAAAATCTGTGTGGCAGCAGGAATCTCGTCGGCTTCAAACTTCCCTTTCTTGGCAAACACCTCGTCTTTGCGTTCGGAGATATAAAACTGATAGAGCCAGCCGATAAGTTCCGGCGAGCGGTAATCCTCGTCCGAAATATAATCATCGGCATTGAGGCGGTCAATGAAACCATCGTTCTTCAAGATGTTGCCGGGCAGTAGCAGCTCCGTATAGTCCGCTATTTTGCCAAAGCACTTCGAGATGATTGGGTTGCTGTGACAATACGCCACGATGAGCAAGGCAAACTGCTCATTGGTCAAGGCATCGTCGAGCAGAAGAGCATCCAACTTCTGACGGCTGGCTTCGTCCATCTGCGGCATACGTCCTTGCCGTGCCTCAGTCACGATGACCGGTATGCGCACTTCGTCACTTTCATATTCCAGCACGGCAGGAATCAGCTCGTTCTTCACCATGATGCGGATGGCCACCAAGCGGTTGAACCACGTATAGGCGGCTTCTTCCGCCACCTCGCGGAACGAGTGGCTTTGCATACGATGGTAGAGCGACATCCACTTGTGGTAGAAGTCCTCCGACTGCACTTCTCCCATAAAGACGGCACCGCCGCCCAGCAGTTCAGGCTTTTCGGTCGCTGTGCCATCAGACTGAAAACCCAAAGCGGCAAGGCGTTGCACCACGCCACTGAGTAATATATTGCGAGCTTCTGTTGCGAAACGTTTTAATTTTCCTGTATCCACTTTTTAAAGTATTATGTGTTAGTTATTAGTTATTATGTTTTGACTTCATTGTTTTGATGGATGAAGTAAGAAGTTTCATCAGTTCTGTGGCATCGGTGTAGATGCTTTGAAATGGAGTTTCTTCCATCATGTTGCTTTCATGAAGCAATTCTAACCAATAAAGTGTTTCGGCGCATTCTTTTTGCGATATGGAAAGTTTACTGATAAAGTCTGCATCCGATTGACCGTAGAAGGCTTCCGCTACGTTGGCTCCAACGCTTGTACCACAGCGCAATAACTGCTTAGACATAATATGCTCTTGCTTTGTACCTTTCAAATAATTATATAATTTGATAATCCTCAAAGCAAACGCCTTACTCTTATCCTTTAATATACTTTGCTTCATAAAACGTACTTAATCACTAAAACTTAACACCTAACTAATGATAATGTCATTGTCACCACCGATGTATTTCATCAGTTTGTCTTTTAGCCCTTGCAAATATCGGTCGATGTCTGCCTCCGTGCGGATAGGCGTGTTACAATGCGTATCGAGATGCACCACCTTGCGCATACGGGGAGCAGGCTGATCTTGTACCTTACCGCCATTTCCTGCCGCTGGCTTGTCGTAGGGTTTTGTCGGTTGGGGCTTAGGTATAGCCGCATTGATGCGTCCCGTCTGCTCCTCGTAGAACTCCATCACATTGGCATTGGCTTGCAGGGCATAGAGATTGTTCGTACTTGTCTTGAGCATAATCGTGGCATCACGCTGGGCAAATTTGTCACGGCTCACGTTCACGCTCTTGGCATATTCTTCCAGTTCATCAAACGCCTTGTTGTAGTTCGCTTTGATGGTGGCAATCAGCGCGTCCTTGCATTCATTCAATTTGCCGTTCAGGTTGCGCATCATCTTGTTGTAGGCCGGCATCCTGTCCCAGGGTTCTTCATCAACCGTAATTGCTTTCAGTCGGTTCAAGGCTTCCGTCTGGTCATCAGGCAAGAAAGCGAAGTTGTCACGGTTGGCATCCAAGAACTTCGTTATCTTCTTGAACATTTCGTATTGGTCATCCACAAACTGGCGCACCGTCTTGCACTTGTCGAACAGGACGGCGGCACTCTCATCGGCATCAATAATGGTCTGGAAAAACTCTTTCGGGTCACGGATGGTCAGCCATTGTTCCATCAGCGAGATGGCTTCGTCAATGACTTTGGCAAAAGCATAACCATTGATGGTATGATACAATTCCCGGTAATTCTTCAATAAGCTGTTGAGCGCGCTGTCGTTGGTTTCCTTGCAGCTACGGAAAAGTTCGGTGTAATCGTTACTTCCCTTGACGGTTACGACATTGAAGATATGCTTCCACGCTTCGATAAAGGCGTTCAGTATGTCCTGTGAAATGGCTTTGGCAGGCTCGATGGTGAAACGGTTGGATTCACGCACAATGTTCCGGGCCACTTCCTCACGGCTCACATTGGGATTGTTGTTGTAGTTGAAGGCATAGAGGTGGCGTCGTACCAATTCGTTGACTACATAAATGCTGCAACTGTCCGCCCATCCGTAAGGCACTTTGGCAAACTGGCGCACCACATCGGCCACGGTAACATCGTGGGGTGCACGGTCGAGATAGTCCTTCACCTTTTGTTCGGGTATGGACAGAGAGGTTTCAAAGAAAGTGGCATCAACGGGACGAAGAATTTTCTGGGTAAGCTCATTGGAGGTCTTAGGGAACTCCGCACTGTTTACCAATGAGGCGAACCGATATAGGTTTTGCAGGTGGTGTTCCATAGCCGCCTTGTAGCGTTCCTTGTTCTTGGCCGTACCCAATACGGATTGGGGAATAACCTCATTGCCGGAGATAACCGGGCAGTTGTCAAGCAAATCACGGAACTTGGGCTTGATGTCTTTCTGATACATCTCTTTGGCTCGGTCTTTGAACAGTTCGAGCGTGCGCCGACGTTCCTCGCTGATTGCCGGTTCTCGCAAGAAGCACTGCACACGGCAATAGTCCAAGAAGTTCTGGCGTAACTCCTGATTGTCCTTAAAGAGCGGATAGAGGAAGAACACCAAGTGATTGAGCTGGTTGGTGAAAGCAAACTGGTCAGGCGAATCGGTGCTTGCGGTAGTGAGGAAGTCAACCACCACATCGGGGTTGTTGGAAAGGATGTTCCTTCCGTCCACATTGCCTCCTACGTTGAAAGAACGGGTGGCAAAGGTTTCCTTGCTGGTAGAAGTGGAGAAACCGAAATGGTCGTAGATGATTTTGTAAAGTTCCTCGGTATAAGTGTTGCTGTCAACCTTTTGGTTCTTGATAATCTGAGCTACCTTCGCTTCTTCTTCCGTATAAAACTCATAGATTTCTGTGCTGACATCCTTCTTGACCTTGCGTATCACCGACTTATCCATCAGGAACGAAAGCACTTGTGACACCTCTTCCTTGATAGCCGCCTTGTTGGCATCCATTTGGGTCATGAGCAACGTCACGATATTGTCGATGGTGGCGGAAAAGCCTTGCTTGTCGCTGTCCGAAAGATTGCAGACCATAAACAGCACATATACTACCCGACGATAGAAGGCTTGCTTCTTCTCATCGTCAATCATGTCCAATGCCTGGCGTGCATTCGACATGGCACGCTGCCCCAAATGCTGCATGGAGCCTTGGAACATGGCACCAAAGAAACGGTCGAAGGGGATAAATTCGCCCACCTCACAATCGGCGGTTTCCTTGGCTATGGAGAACGTGATGTTGAGCAAGGAACGCTCGTTTCCCTTTACCTGCTTATCGACATAGTTCATATTGACAAAGGAGTCGAGCACCTTCATAATCAGCTGGAACTGATAAGGCACAAAGGGATAGAACGCCGCAAAATCTTTCTCGTTTTTGTAAGACTGGTAAGTGCCGGGTAGAATAAACTGCGCATCGAGCATGGCTTTATTCTTCTCATACAGGTCGCACAGCTGTATTTCCACCTCGCCCTTTTTCTCCAAGATACGCTTCTGTGTGATGTATTCGGGACTTGTGCCCTGCAAGGAAGCACGCACCTCGAAGCGTCCCAAGATTTTACCCACCTCGTCATCGGGGTTGGTATCGCTGCCACCTACGTTTTTCACCACATCTTCCAATGTCTGCTGGGCAGTACAAGAAATCCAGACTTGCGATTCCCACACTTCATCGAGCCGTTTTACAAGCGATTGGAGCTGAAGCAACAGATCGCGGTGTTCGCCGATGAACTGGCTAACCTCGTCCACAAAGAACAGAACGCGGAGATTGCGGTCGGCCTTTCGGTCGATATATTCTTTCATTTCGGCAGCAAAAGCTTCCACCGAAATGTTGATGTCGTTGTTCTTGATGCGCTCACGAATCACGTCAATGGCAAGAGCCGGGTCAACCTCCTTGGCCATCTGCAAAGCCAAATCCAATTTGCTGGCGGCAAAGCGTGAGATGTTTCGTTCCCAATCGTAACCTTTGCCCTTGACATATTCCTTGAACTCTCCAAACTTGCCATCATCGTCAAGTGCTTTTTCCAAGTATTGAGCCATAGGGAGGTTGAAGGAGTTGTAACCGCGTTTTGCATTAAACTGGTTCCAAAAGATAGTGGTGAACGTATTGGCGCGATCCACGTTGGCATCATGCACATCACCGATATTGAACATCACCATCTCAACGTCCGCCTTATTCTCGTACCAGTTCTGGAGGTCGCGCAAATCAGAAAGCGACACACCTGCAATTTCAAGCGCAGAAATATCTTTATCGCCGAGCAACATTTGCTGGGTGGCGTCAATCAGGCGGTCAAAAGCCTTTTTGCTATACTTGCCCGACAGGCAATAGCTGGCATATTTCAAGAAATGGGACTTTCCTGAGCCATAGTAACCATTTATCCAAATGCCGACATGGCTGCCTTGATTCAGCCTGATGTTGGTCAATATATTGTAGAGATTAACTATAATCTCTTGTGTAAACACATATTCCTCGATTTCAGTGTGTACCGTTTCCTCGCTCAAATCGGATGCGGAGACGGCGGGATTCACTTTCCGGTCAAGTCCTCTTTCGTATAAATCTTTGAACTTCATATCAAATCGATGTTTATTTGTTGACTAATAAAGTGGCACGATACGTGTGCGCATCTTCTAACGTATCAAAAAGCGAGAAGGAATTGCCTTCCTGGTGCCCTGGATAGAATAGGATGATTTTGTACCGCGACGTGTCGTTGTACTTCTCATAACGGGTAAGGAATACATTGGTTCGCAGATAAGGGAACATTTTTCCTATTCCGTGGATAAAAATATAGGGTTTGTTCAACCCGTCATTTATCCGGAGATATTCATCAATGCGGTCGTGTACATAGCTGATGAAGTTATCCGAATTGGCCTCGTTGGTCAGTTCGGTGGTAACCATGTCCGGTTGCGTCTTGTCATCCTCTAATGTGACATCAAACAAGGATTCAGAACCGAATGTTTCCGCTTTCAGATAATCGCAAAACACTTGGAACAAATCCAACAGCATGGCATTGACAAAGCTGGTGGGACGTTCCAAGTTTTGCTTGAAAACGACCAACTGCCGCCGCATCTCGTATTCCTTTTTGGCAGGATACTGGTAGATATAGTAGTTGTAGAAGATGTTTCCATTCTTCACATTCTGAAACTCAGGACTGTTGAGATAGTCATATAGTTCCTGTATGGACATACTACTCATAACAACTGCGTTTTTATGTTATTTACTTCATAGGGGTAAAGCAAACAGGCTTCCAAAAACCAGTCTTCACCGCTACGCACATAATATTCAAAGTCAGACGCTTCAAGATGAAGTGGCAGAAGCTCGTCGGTCTTTTCTTGCAACAAACCGGCCTGACGCAAGATGGTCAGATATTGGCTGGCACACTTGTCTTTGGTCTTTTCAGTCCAGCTATCTACAAATGCATCCCGTGACGACAGTTCACTGAACTCCCTCATGATGTCATTTTTATGAAGGGTCTGGTCAACGGAGTTCCATCGCTTGACAGTGACGTTGAAATGAAAATCGAAAGCCAACTTGTATGCCTTTAATATGGCATAAAGCAAACCTGCCCGTTGGGCTGCTTCATTCATATTGACAAAATTCGTCCAAAAAGAAAGTGGAACGGCATTATATCTACGCTTAAATTCGGTGATAAATCTTTGTCGCGCTTTTTGGGAATTCACTTGCAAAAGGCGATTGTTCGACACCTCTTCTTTAAGCAAGTCCGCTGCATTCTTCTCCATAAACAAAGGCAGAACACGAATGAACTCATTATAGAGAAAACCACACCCGGTCATAGCTGCCGTATAAGGACTTTTCATTTTCTTCTCCATATACATTCTTGATTTAACAGCTATGCAACAGATCTTTTATATCAACTTCCAGCACTTCCGCTATTTTCTTTAATGTGTGAAGATCAGGTTGTGACGTATTGGTGCACCATTTGGAAACAGTTGTCTGGTCTTTCCCCAATGTTTCGGCCAACCATTTTCCTGTTTTCTTTTTTTCAGCAAGAACTATCTTCAATCGATTGATATCTTCCATTTTTATTTCTTATTTATTAGCGTTGGACACAAAATTAAAGAATTCAATTGGGATACACAAAGAATTAAGAAGCTGTTTTGAATTTCTTCGGAAAATAGTTATGCAGCTTTTTCTAAATTTGTTTCCGGTCTTTTTCCCCGTTCTTATTCGTCACATAGCCCGCTATGCTCCTCATAAGAACAAATAAAATCCTCGAAAACATTCTTTACAAAAAGCTGGAAGAAATTCCAAACAGCTTCTAAGCGTATATTTTATTCTTTCTGACGCCTATTTATTTTATGATTTCCCGCAAGCGACCTCAGAGATTTTTGTGTACAATAATAGAATTTTGTCGTTAGACAAAGAGAAGAAGTGCATTTTAGTGAGGGCAATGAAAGATAAAGCAACCCTATCATTTCTAAAAATAAGACGGCGTGCCGAAATATAAAATTGCACACAGGACAGATACAACAGATGGCCACTGATTATATATTATGGATATACAGTTGAATAAATCTGCGAAAATCTATTTCTGTGTTGTTTGCGTGCTAATATCTCATTCCGACACACCGTCCTATTTCATCAACTTGTATGTATATACTACTTCTTCAATTTCTCATGCAGCAGTTTCATATAGTAACCACCTACAACAGAGCGTGCCTGGAAACCACGCTGGTCTCCACTTGATGTATAATGCCAGTCACTCAGCGGAACACGTGATGTTGTTTCATTAGCATATTTCCATACAGGCGCCAGCAGGGCCTGGAAATCAGCATCAACACCGGTCAGACAAGCCGTCCACAGGATCCAGTCGGACTTCGTATAATCCTCTCGGCAATCCAACGGCAAGCCATATTTGTTCTGATGTGTCTTGTAGAAGGCCATTTCGGTCGTTGCTATCTCTGCAGGGAACAGATTATATCCCAATAAGCGATCCCATATCAGATTGTATTTCTGGCTCCAAGTTCCCGGCTGGTCAAACGTCAAACGATAATGATCGGTATCTTTCGCCATCGTCACCCATTTTTCCGCCATGCCACGAGCCTCATTCCTATAAGCCTTCGCCACATCAGCCTTACCTAACATCTCGGCCAATTTCGCATAGCTAGCCACACCCATAATCGCCTTGATAGAAAGATTCGTGTTATGGGCAAAATGACCGGCAAAATCATCCGTACAGAGCTGGTTGGTCGGATCCAATCCCTCTTTCTTCAAATAATCAGCCCAAACAGTCAGCACATCCCAGTGTTTTGCCGCATAATCGGCATTTCCTTCTACAGCGGCAATCGCAGCGGTAAGGATCAGCATATTTCCGCTTTCCTCTACCGGCATATCTCCGCCATAGGTTTGTCCGTTAGCTTGCGGATAAGTACCCACATCATGTGCCGCAAAAGGCTTTGTCCATTTTCCTGATTCACTATAATAGAAAATCGGTGTCATCATACCTTTCAATAATTCCGGGTTATAACACAGATACATCGGTGAAGAAGGATAGGTAATGTCCACCGTTCCGATAGAACCGTTACTGAAATTCTCTTTCGAGAAATAGAGCAGATTCCCCTCCTTATCGGTAATCAGCTTATGTGCCGCCATCACCTGACGATAAACCAATGCACAAAGTTCGGCATACTGCTGTCCGCCTGCGGCTTTTGTCTCCTCCATTAACTGACGATCAAAGTCTGCACAACGTTGCATTGCCGCACCATACGTATCAAATCCCTTCTTCAAAGCCTGTTCTATCGAGACCTTTCCGTCATGTTTCCAATAAGCCATACGGTTATCTCCGAAATATTGAATGGAATAATTATCGTCATATCCCAAAAGCAAATGGCCAGACTTTACCGCACCTTCTCCGGACACCTTGCCCAAATCGTCAGCATAAGCCAATACCGTCATCTGCTTCTGCATATCAGGCGATGTCTTTCCTATCTTGCCTGAAAGTTTTCCTGTTTCCATAAAATTTTTCTTGGCCGCGGTTTGCTCATCGATCGTTACCGATACACTCGGGATCTGTTGTGCCGCAAGGTAAAGATGCCCCCAGTCTATACGGACATCATCTCCCTTCTTCTGCAACATCGGCTGCTCTACGGTACCGGTCTTCAACAGATACATCCCGTTTTGCTGATCCAGAGCAAAGTCTACGGCCTGGTCGATCGTATTTACCGCCAACAAGGGAGTCGCCTCTAAGTAAACCTGTACCTCATGCTCCTTGCCATCCACCGATTTTGCCTGATACGTCACATAGTTATAGGGAGCCGAAACCAAATCCAAATCGGTCGGTACCGCCGGAGAGGTAAAAATAACATCCAACGAAACCCCACCACACTCAAAAGTATAGAAGGTCTGTGTAGGCATCACCGTCACCGACTTCTGCTCGGCCTTCAGATCAAATGTATTTCCATCCTTTACCTGTTTGCCGATACCGAAGTCCAGATAAGCTCCTCCGCCATTATTCCGGCAATGAGCCGCCAGCACATTCCCCGTAGGTTTGATGGTACCGGCCACCTCAGCAGGGATCTCCTGCAACAAATCATAATCCAAACCGTTTCCGGTAACGGCCACCTTGACCCCATTCAGGTACACCTCTACATTATCATCGTGCGAATATTGAACGAACAGGTCGCTTTTAGCCACATCCTGAGACCAATCAAACGTCCGGCGCACCCAGATATCGCCATCTTGCCAAGCCACCGTGGCATGCGGATTTTCCGGTGTTCCGAAAGCGGCCTTGCCGGATTTCCATCCTTGAGGGACATACCCACTCTCCCACCATGCGCCTTCCGGTTGAGTAAAGGTATAGGTAGCCTCCCATAGGCCTTGCTCGGCGGTCCCAACCACCGGATCGACCTTAACCTGGTCGCGTCCCATAAAACGATACGTCACACCATCCACACGCACGCCCCCGACAACCGGGAAATTACGTCCCGTCCAATGCCGGGTCGGCTCGTCATTCAAGTTATTGGTAAACGACCACAAACTCGTATAAGGGTCGATGGTTACTAAAGGATAAGCAGGAGCCCGGAGCGTATTCTCGGCCACCGGCTTGTATTCCACACCTGCCTCCTTGCTACTGGGGGTGCAGCTTCCCAATAGGGCAACCGCACACAGAGAAAATAATGAAATTTTGTTCATATCGATTCTTTTGTTTTTAATGTTCCTTACCATTCATACGTTACAAGAACCCCATCCGGATTATTCTCAAACTTCAGCAAACTGGTATGGCTAGCCTCATCCCATGAATTAGAAGTATCTGCAAGTTCCCTTCCTTTAGCATCTTTTATGGTGACATGCTTCGGAGCTTTCGGGAGCAGCACACGCATCACATTGGTTGTATTTACAGGACTTTTCGCCAAGAACTGATAGAATGAGTCTTTTATCTTTTCTTCATACACCCGGGCTGCTCCACACAACACTTGCGGTTTCTCCGGGTTTTCCACCCGATTAATATCCAAGAGGAAGGCTTGTTCATCCGGACGAACCACCTTCTCGTCCAACACGGGCAGTTCCGGGTCAAACAAATCAATCAGCTTACCTTTTATTATATAGGGATCATCATTTACGCTCTCATCCATCACCGAGACCAAATCATAAACGCCCCGCTCCAAATAGAAACTATTCTTGAACTGAAGCTCTCCAGCATGCGCATTCCTTTCATAAAGCCGTTTCACGGTTTCCACATACTCCTTATCCCCATCCGTTTTCATTACAAAATCTTTCGGGTCATGACGGAACACATAGACCGTACCTTTTCCTACCGCATATTCGCCCTCTTTCAACTCCCGGTCTAATCCCATCAACTCAAAAAGATGTTCAGACGGAGCCTTGTAGGTATTTCCATCCTGATTCCACCATTCCTGCACGCTTTGGAACGAATCTTTATCCGTTGCGCTATATACCAGTACACCTCCATTCTTCACCCAATCGGCTATATACTGATGCGCTTCTTTTTCCAAAGGTTTCATATTGGAATAGCTCATCAGCAACACTTTCGTGTCCTTCCAATTCTCCGGATAAGACACATTCTCGATGTGCATCAGATGCACCGGTACGCCCCGCTTCAAGAAAGGCAATGCCTGTCCGTAAAAGTTAGAGAGCTGCGGATCATCATAGCCCGCCACCGGTTCCGGAGCCCGCTGGAACATTAACGAATTAGCCATTAACACGCTGATGCCATGCGAACCACTCACCTTATTATCCGAAAGAGGCATATCGTTCAAGGAGTTGATCATCACCTGCATCTGCGTAGAATAGAAACGCGGAATACGAGTCTTTTCCTCGCTGTTCGCGCTCGTCTTGTAAAGCCCTTCGTAGATACGCTCCGGCCATGGCATCACCTCATAATTATCATTATTCGGATAAAGCAACTTAGCCGTAAATGTAGCCTGGTAATTTTTCTTATAATCCGCCCAATCCCGTGCCCGGTCCTCAATCGGGTCGGTCAGGAAATAGACCTTACGTCCCGTCGGAGCCGTCATCGACTCCATGCATCCGTATTCTAAAAAGGCATTCTCGAAGACACGCTCTTTCTTCACACCATCGAAATAGTTCGGTTCACGCGAAGTGCCGGTCCAGACCTGAGCGATATAACCATCCACACAAGGCAAAGATGCCAGACTTGCCTCCGGACTTACGATTTGCCATTGCGAATAGTTCACCAACGAGTGCGTCGGGACATAGCACCGGATATTCATCCCCTTCGACTTCCCGTATTCTTTCGCATAGGTAAACATCTCGTTCAAAGCCCGGTAATACAAGTGATATTTCAACTTATTCGACAGGTAAGTATTCTCGGCCGACTCATGTTGCGGACGCCAGTCGAAACCATAATACGCTTTCCATTCGCGCTTGAAGGCCTCGCTATACCCTCCACGCGCCCAGAACTCCGGTTCTTCCAGGTAGATCGCATCGATGCCCGCATCAATCACCCGCTTCAAATGCCTCTCCTGCATATATTTGATAAAGTTCTCTGAAGGAACGATATAAGGGACCATGTGCCCATGCCAGATCGTATCACCCTGCTTCGTCACCTGACCCTCGTCCAAGTGCCACTTGCCATCCCATTCACCGGTAAAATAATCCTGGTATTCACCCCAGGCACTTCCTGTCATGAAATGCGTTATATATCCATGATCGCGCCACGTCTGCACACGCTCCTCAAAAGACATCTTCTGCTTTTCCTTATCTGATGGATTTCCGCCCACCCCATAGACAATCGCCACATCGGCCCGGTTATCAATAGTAGGCCTCCAAGGCTGACCGGTCTGGAAAGCCGTCTTCTCTTTCACCGCCTTTTGTGAATCCGCAGCCTGCTGACCGGACTGGCATCCGGTCAAGACAAACGAAAACAACACACAACATGTCAAAACTTTCTTTACGTCTGCTTTCATTGATATTCTATTTAAATTCTACGATTACTACCTTTTATCCATTTTTCTTCCCCCCCAGATCGTCTGTTTCCGGGAATCGATGCGAAGATAATGCTTTTTTAGAGATAAATGAAGATCACTCTATTTTTGTTTTCCCAACCAATTGGTAAATACAAGAAATTCTCTTGTTTATCTCCCGAAAAGAATTATCTTTGTAGGGATTTTTTGTTTGCATCACAAGGGTGAATCAATTGCATCACAAAGGTGATTTAATTGCATCACAGCTGTGATTTAATTGCATCACCCGGGTGATGCAAACAATTTGTAGGATATCGGAAAAAATTAATTTAAGTCTCACAAGAGACTTATAAACTAAAAAACATACAAATATGCCCGTTAATTATGATTTTTATAAGAACCCGAAGTTAGCCGATAAAGAAGAGAAGGCTTATCTTCATGCCCGGATAGTACCGAAAGGAACGGTTTCGAGCGATGAATTGGCCGAGGAGATTCATGACCGGAGCACGCTCTCTACCGCAGATATTACGGCTACGCTGGTGGCTTTGGCGGATATTACGGCCGAAAAAATGAAGGATGGCCAGCGCGTATATATTAAAGGTATCGGATATTTGCAGATGACGTTACAATGCCCCCCGGTTGAGTCGGAAAGCGAGATACGGGCAGGGTCGGTCCGCTTCAAGTCGGTCGCGTTCCGGCCGGATGCCCAATTGAAAGAACGGTTAGCCACCACCCACTTTGTACGCCAGGCGGACAAGTCGCATTCCAAAAATTATTCCCTGGAAGAAATAGACCGCCTCGTAATGCGTCATTTCCAGCAAAACGGGACGTTGACGCGAAACCAGTTCGAAGTGCTTTGCGGACTGACCTACTCTACGGCTGTACGCCATCTGAAACGCCTCCGCGAAGAGGGAAAAATTATCAACATTGCCTCTCCAAAGCATCCGCTTTACCAGAAAGGGACGGGGTTCAACGAACAATAAGGGAAGGGTATGACGCGAAGGATTTTTCTACGGGCTTTCGGCACCTGGATGCTGCTCTTCCTCCTCACCTCATGCGGAAGCCGGAGAACGGAGCGGCTTGTTTTGCCGGACGACTTCAAAGGACCGCGCGAATTAGGGCGTCTTTATGGAGTCAAGATTACACCGGACGACAATATTTTCCTGTATAATGAAGGGGCACGCTGGCTGGGGGTCCCGCACCGGATAGGCGGCATGACAAAACGGGGTGTGGATTGTTCGGGATTTGTCCAAATCGTCTATCGGAACATCTACCGTAAGAAGCTGGCACGCAGCTCGGCGGATATGCTGAAAAAGAACTGCAAACGAATCCGGAGAGGGAAACTAAAAGAGGGCGACCTGGTGTTCTTTTACACCGGACAGGGACGGAAACGCCAGCCCAATCATGTAGGGATCTACCTGAAAAACGGGCGTTTCATCCATACCAGTACCTCACGGGGCGTCATGGTAAGCAGCTTGAATGAACCTTATTACCTGCGCACTTGGCTATGCGGCGGAAGGATCAGGTAATAAATTAATGCCGATATTGCATGTTTTTCTCCTTTTTCTCGTACCTTTGCACGAAAGAAAATGAATAAATAAACATACAGAAATATGTTGACACTTAAAATGATTGCAGAACAGACTGACAAAGTTATTGCCGGTCTGGAAAAGAAGCACTTCAACAATGCGAAAGAGACTATCGCGCAAGTGCTGGAATTGAACAACAAAAGACGTAGTACACAAGGTTTATTAGATAACAATCTGGCAGAGGTGAACCGGATTTCCAAATCAATCGGCGGATTGATGAAAGAGGGAAAGAAAGACGAAGCCGAAGCCGCCAAGAAACAGGTTTCTGAAATCAAGGAAAAGAACAAAGTGCTACAGGCCGAAATGGATCAGGCCGCCGAAGATTTGCAGAATTTGCTTTATACCATTCCGAACGTGCCTTATGATGAGGTACCTGAAGGTGTCGGTGCAGAAGACAACCTGGTGGTAAAGATGGGCGGCATGGAGACCGAACTTCCCCAAAACGCACTTCCGCACTGGGAGTTGGCCAAGAAGTATAACCTGATAGATTTCGATCTGGGAGTAAAGATTACCGGCGCCGGTTTTCCGGTATATACCGGACAAGGCGCACGCCTGCAACGTGCATTGATCAACTTCTTTCTGGATGAAGCCCGTAATGCCGGATACATGGAGGTGATGCCCCCGACGGTGGTCAACGCGGCTTCAGGCTACGGAACAGGTCAGCTGCCCGACAAAGAAGGACAGATGTACCATTGTAATTTAGATGACCTCTATTTGATTCCGACCGCTGAGGTTCCGGTCACCAATATCTACCGTGATGTCATTCTGGACGAAAAACAATTGCCTATCAAGAATTGCGCTTACACACAATGTTTCCGTCGCGAGGCCGGTTCTTATGGAAAAGATGTACGCGGGCTGAACCGCTTGCATGAATTCTCGAAAGTGGAACTGGTGCGCATCGACAAACCGGAACATTCCAAGCAATCTCATCAGGAAATGCTGGATCATGTAGAGGGATTACTTCAGAAACTGGAATTGCCCTACCGGATCTTGCGCCTGTGCGGAGGCGACATGAGCTTTACCGCGGCTATCTGCTACGACTTTGAAGTCTATTCAGAAGCCCAGAAGCGCTGGTTGGAAGTCAGCTCGGTTTCCAATTTCGACACATATCAGGCAAACCGTCTGAAATGCCGTTACCGGGATGCCGAGAAAAAGATCCAGTTATGCCACACGCTGAACGGAAGCGCATTGGCATTACCGCGTATCGTAGCAGCCCTGTTGGAGAACAATCAGACTCCGGAAGGAATCCGCATTCCGAAAGCATTGGTTCCTTACACAGGATTTGACATGATTAAATAAATCCGGCAAAAGTCTCATGCAACATTATAATTTTGACGAGATAGTAGACCGTTGGAAGACGAGTTGCGTCAAGTATGACGGAATGGCCGAAGCCTATCCAGGGAAAGAGGGACTGACCCCACTCTGGGTGGCGGATATGGATTTCAAGACACCGGACTTCATCATAGATGCCTTGAAAGCGCGTTGCGAACATCCGATATTCGGCTATACCTTTGGGGATGACGCTTATTATAACAGCATCATATCATGGCTGGTTTACAAATATAATTGGAATATCCGGCAAGAATGGCTGAGTTATATTCCGGGTATCGTAAAAGGTATCGGTTTTGCCATACAATGTTTTACCCAGCCCGGAGATAAAGTGATCATCCAGCCACCGGTATACCATCCATTCCACCGAGTTCCGACAAGCATGAAACGTGAGGTGGTCTACAATCCGCTCAAGCTGGTGAATGGTCTCTATGAAATGGATTTCGAGCAATTGGAATCCATCATCGATGAGAAATGCAAATTGCTTATACTCTCGAACCCGCATAATCCGGGAGGAATCGTATGGCCGAAAGACACCTTGGTGCGGTTAGCCCAGATTTGCGCCAAGCACCATGTGCTGGTTATTTCGGACGAAATCCATGCGGAACTGACCTATCCGCCTTATCGCCATCATCCGTTTGCCACGGTATCAGACGAGGCCGCCAACAATAGCGTCACGTTCATGGCTCCGAGCAAGACATTCAATATTGCCGGAATCGTAAGCTCGTATGCCATCGTCCCGAACGAAAAAATCCGGGAACAGTTTTATGGCTATCTGGAAGCCGGGGAGTTCAATGCCGGGACCATCTTTGCCTATACGGCTACTACGGCGGCTTACACCTACGGAGCGGAATGGTTGCAGCAGATGCGTGCATACGTCATTGAGAACGTGAACTTCGTCAATGAGTTCCTGCAACAGCATATCCCGCAAATCAAGGTGTATATGCCTCAAGCCTCCTTCCTCGTATGGCTGGATTGCCGGGAATTGGGACTGTCCCAACCGGAACTGGTCAGTCTGTTTGAAGACAAGGCGAAGCTGGCTTTGAATGACGGAAGCATGTTCGGTCCGGGTGGCGAAGGTTTCATGCGCCTGAACGTGGGTTGCCCACATTCTATATTGGAATCGGCTATGGACGCATTGGAGAAAGCAATCAAAGGCAAGGATTTATAAAGTCGGTCATAGTCTATAAATAAGATTTTAATTTTTACTTTTTAATTTTTAATTGAATAACATGAAAATTTCAGCGAACAAATACGTTGCGGTTATTTATGACCTGAACGTTGGAGAAGGAGAAGAACGTGAATTGATGGAAAAGGCAACTCGCGAAGTTCCTTTGAAGTTTATTTATGGCATGGGAATGATGATTCCTGCATTTGAAGAGGCTTTGATGGGCTTGGAAGAGGGCGAGAAGTTCGATTTCAGCATTACCCCCGAAAACGCTTATGGCGAATATAACGAAGAGCATGTATTGGATTTGCCGAAAAGCATCTTCGAAGTAGACGGAAAATTCGATTCAGAAATGGTACAGGAAGGAAATACCATTCCGATGATGGATGCCAGCGGACAACGCATCAACGGCTCTGTGCTGGAAGTCAAGGATGATGTAGTGGTAATGGACTTCAACCATCCGTTGGCCGGTGAGACGCTGCACTTCAAAGGTGAAGTAATCGATGTACACGAACCGACAGCAGAAGAAATTGCAGCCCTGACGGCTCCGGCCGGAGGATGTGGTTGCGGATGCGATAGTTGTGGAAGCGGTTGCGGAGACCACGGGCACGGAGATAGTTGCGGTTGTGGAGGATGCCACTAATGAACACATTCGGAAATCTATTTCGGCTGACCTCATTTGGTGAGTCGCATGGTCCGGGCATCGGTGGAGTCATTGACGGATGCCCGTCGAATATCGAATTGGATTTCGAGGCCATCCAACGTGAATTGAACCGCCGGAAGCCGGGCCAGTCGCGTATCACCACCTCACGCAAGGAGGAGGATGAAGTGCAGTTCCTTTCCGGCATTTATGAACGGAAAACGACCGGTACTCCAATTGGATTTATCGTGTGGAACAAGAATCAGCATTCGTCCGACTATGACAATATTGCCCCGGTCTACCGGCCTTCACACGCGGATTATACCTATCAAATGAAATATGGAATCCGTGATCCGAGAGGAGGAGGCCGTTCATCCGCCCGCGAGACCATTTCGCGTTGTGTGGCCGGAGCGATTGCCAAACAAATCCTTTCCCGTGAAGGCATTGACATCAAGGCATACACATCGCAGGTAGGCAATATCAAACTGGAAGGATCATATAAAGATTATGATCTTAGCCGCATCGAAGAAAATGCCGTACGTTGTCCGGATCCGGTAAAAGCCGCCGAAATGGAAGAACTTATCTTCCGCATAAAGGGAGAGGGTGACACTATCGGAGGAGTGATTACCGGGGTAATTACCGGGGTTCCGGTAGGATTGGGTGAACCTGTATTTGGGAAACTCCATGCGGCCTTAGGTTCGGCTATGCTCTCCATCAATGCCGTAAAAGGATTCGAGTATGGAGACGGTTTCGATTCGGCCCTCTATCAAGGCTCTGGACGGAATGACATTTTCTATAACGACAACGGGCATATCAATGTCCGTACCAATCATTCGGGAGGCATCCAAGGAGGCATCTCCAACGGGCAGGACATCTATTTTCGGGTAGCGTTCAAGCCAGTTGCTACCCTTCTCATGGAACAGGAAACGGTAGACAAAACAGGTAACGAAACCATTCTGAAAGCACGCGGACGTCATGACCCTTGTGTCTTGCCACGTGCGGTCCCTATTGTTGAAGCCATGGCTGCAATGACGATATTGGACTATCTGCTGATGCAGAGAGCCTATTCATCACCTATATAAACAACAACAGACTTAATCAAAAAAACACTTAATTTAATTCGTATGGACTTAACACAAACCCAACCTACCCCCGATCGTATCGTCTGGTTGGATGTAATCCGATCATTTGCCATCCTGATGGTGATTGGTGTACATTGTATTGATCCCTTCTACATTTCACCTGCAATGAAAGGGATTCCTGAGTATACGCAATGGGCGGCTATCTACGGATCCTTCTTCCGGCCTTTGTTCCCTTATTCACTATGATGACCGGTCTATTGCTACTTCCGGTGCGCCAACCTATGGGAGCATTTTACAAGAAGCGTATCTTCCGTATTCTTTTCCCGGTATTGATTTGGTCATTCCTCTATAATATGTTTCCGTGGTTTACCGGGGTATTGGGATTACCGAAAGAAATTATCGGTGATTTCTTCTGCTATACGCAAGGAAGTGAATCGCAAGCCTTAGGTGATTCGTTGAAAGATGTCGCCATGATACCGTTTCAATTCAGTTTCAAAGAGAATCACATGTGGTATATGTATCTGTTGTTAGGGCTTTACCTGTACATGCCCTTCTTCTCTGCTTGGATAGAAAAGGCAACCAACAAAGAAAAGCAGGTGTTTTTAGGCATCTGGTTTGTCTCACTATTCCTGCCCTATTTGCAAGCATACATAGCTCCGCTTTTCGGAGTCAATTATCTCTTTGGCGAAGCCACGTGGAATGCTTACGGACTATTCTATTATTTTGCCGGATTCAATGGTTATCTGATTTTAGGCCACTACATGAAACAAGGGAATACCTGGAGTCTGCCTAAAACGATTCTTATCAGTGTACTTCTGTTTGGCATTGGCTACTACGTTACGTTCAACGGATTCTCGGCGGCAGCAGCCAATCCGGCCTCTACCGAAACAGATATGGAGCTGTTCTTCACCTTCTGCAGTCCTAATGTTGCTATCATGACTATTGCCGTATTCCTCCTTTTGCAAAAGGTTCGGATCAGCAATCAAACCGTCATACGCTTGTTGGCAAACATGACGAAATGCGGATTTGGCATTTATATTGTCCACTATTTCATTGTCGGCCCATTCTTCCTGCTGATTGGTCCATCGTCCTTGCCCATTCCGTTGCAAGTACCGCTCATGGCCATCTGCATCTTTGCCGTCGCTTGGGCTTTTACGGCTCTTATGTATAAAATTTTCGGCAAGAAAACAGTCTATATTATGGGGTAAACGGATATTCTCCTGAAAACAACGGTCATTTAGGAGCTATCAACTCCCCTAACATATTCAAAGCTGCCTCGGCAGACAATTCTATATTCCCAATGCGATCTGAAGAAAAATGAAAGCATTGGGAATTTACTTTGTCTTTATAAGCAGCAGCTATCCAAACCGTACCAACCGGTTTTCCCGGCACAGCACCTCCCGGCCCGGCAATACCGGATGTCGCTACGGCACAATCACAATTCAATACCCGCATCGCACCTCGCGCCATCTGCTCCACCACGGGCTGACTAACAGCTCCGTATGTGATCAAATCGTCCGCTGAAACACCCAAAACCCGATGCTTTACCTCGTTACAATAAGAAACGATCCCCCCCTTGAAATAGGCAGAGCTCCCGGCACAAGAAGTAATCCGATTCGCGATTCTTCCCCCCGTACAACTTTCGGCCGTACCCATAGTCAAATGCTGTTCCAGCAGAATCGCGGCCAGTTCCTCTATCTTATTCATAGCTGCACTCTTGAGAAAGGAGCCGCATCCATCGGACAAAACTCCTTGTCCATATATTTATAATAGCCCGTTATAGCTACCATAGCCGCATTATCGGTCGTAAACGAGAACTTCGGGATATGTACTTTCCAGCCAAACCGTTTCGCATGATCCAGAAAAGCATCCCGCAATCCGGAATTGGCAGAAACACCTCCGGCCACCGCCACCTCTTTAATACCTAAATCCTTGGCTGCTTTACGAAGTTTATTCATTAAGATATCAATCACCGTAACCTGAAGCGAAGCGCAAAGATCTTTCTTATTCTTTTCAATGAAATCCGGATCCTTAGCCAATTCATCACGCAAAGTATAAAGAAATGACGTCTTCAATCCGCTAAAACTATAATCATATCCTGCTATGTGAGGTTTGCTGAATGCAAAAGCTTTCGGATTCCCTTCATTAGCCAGGCGATTGACAACCGGTCCTCCGGGATAGCCCAATCCCATGACCTTCGCACATTTATCAAACGCCTCACCGGCAGCATCGTCAATGGTCTGTCCGATGACCTCCATATCGTTATAAGCATTCACTTTAATAATCTGAGAATTTCCTCCTGAAACCAGCAAACACAAGAAAGGGAAAGAAGGGGCATGGTCATCTTCCGGTGATTCCTTAATAAAATGAGCCAATACATGCGCTTGCAAATGGTTCACTTCAATCATAGGAATAGAAAGAGCCGCCGCTAATCCCTTAGCGAATGAAGTCCCTACCAAAAGCGACCCCATCAGTCCCGGGCCGCGCGTAAAAGCTATCGCGTCCAGCTCCGACTTATCTATACCGGCACGCTTGATGGCCTCTGAAACCACAGGAATAATATTTTGTTGATGTGCGCGCGATGCCAATTCCGGAACCACACCACCGTATGCCTCATGCACCGCCTGGCTCGCTATGACATTAGAAAGCATCACGCCATCTCTGATAACCGAAGAAGAGGTATCATCACAAGATGATTCGATACCCAAAATTGTTACACTCATATTTTCTTATAATTTTCCTGCAAAGTAACAAAATCTATCCCGATATTCATTTAAGTTTACAAGTTTTTTAGTGGATGGGCCAATAGAAACCGCTTCTTAAAAAGACCCATCTATCGAATAAGCAGAATAATGTTAAGAATTACCGAGATAGCCAAGCCAACAAGCCCTATCACCAATTTCTTATCCATTCCTTGCTGTTGCGCCCGAATCTCCGTCAAGCCATCTTGCATTTTCTGCAACACAGCCATTATGCCGTTATGATGACTTTCTACCCCTTGCTTGATTTCCTGAGTAACAGATTTTTCTAAGGCTTCAACCTGTTTCTTAAGTTCACCTAAATCCGACTCGACACCGGCAATAGCATGCTGCACCACTTCCATCTGCTGATGCACATTTGAAGGAATCTTATTCAAATCATCCGAAGTCGAATGGAAATCGGCTGTCAGCTTTGCCAATCTTTCCATTTGACTTTCAATAGAGGCTTGGATTACCGAGTTGACCTGCGACAAGGAATCTTGAGTAACCTGCGTCAAAGATGTACCAGACTTCTTGCATGTACCCTCAAAAGAGGTCAAAATAGCAGTGGCAGCGCCATCCAGTTCGGACAATTTTCCATTCACACGAGCAAGAATCTCATCCGTCTTTTCGCTGAACTCCCTGTTCAATGCCACCTGATTCTCATTAATAGCCTGAAATACACCACTCAATTCCTCTCTGACAGAGGTCATCTCGCGGACTAAATGCTGAAGTTGTTCCCGTGCGCCATCATACGCATTGACAGTATTAAGTACTTGTTGACGAGCCGAATCGATATTCTTCAGATTTTGCTCAAGATTTGAAAGCGATTTCAAAATATCATTTGTTTCCATAATTTCTATCCTTAACTTTATTAGTTACACCTATTATATTTTTACGTTTCGCACGTGCTCAAAGAGCCGAATACATCGTTACAAAATTCTCTATCCATTGCTGATGGTCCAATAATTCCACCTGCATTTCAAGATTCTCCAAATGTTTCAGATCTTCAGCGGAAACCAGGTTACGCCCCTCCGCATTAAGGAGCCGCCGAAACTCATTCATACCATCGTAAAAGCGCCCCCTGTCTTCCATCTCCTGCTTAAAAGTCTGATACCCCTCTATGAAACTCCGGTCTATTTCATCCATCATATTTTTATTGTTTCCCATTTTGAGAGCCAATAAGCAAAAAGCATTCAACAGGCATAACGCCCCATTGACATTCGTCTCACTTCGCCGAATCAATCTGACCGCACCATGCAGATGCTTAATGTTATCCTTAGGAGAACCGGACATGCCAATAACATCATTATCAACAACCCGCATATATTTATATACGATTTCAAAAGTAGAAATCTTTCCGCGTTGCGTATCGTCCAACAAAGAAAAATCCTCGCCATTATCTGTCTTATAACCTTCCCGTGCAAACTTCGAATTGAAATAATAGTAGATCTCATCTTTCAGATCCTCATTGATCACTTTCCAGTCTTTGCTATCATCAACCCCCACCAGGCAGAAATTGCGCATGTCATCGATGGCTCGTTTTCTCTTCTGAGCGACTTTATCGTAAATGAACTCCGTAAGATACCCCAAGCACTTATGAATCTCATTATCTCCTTTTTTCATTCTTGCCTTTTCCACCTCTGCTTCAGCCCGTTCTTCCGAGTAATACCGCATAAGGAACTCTTTGAGACGCTCATAATAGGTGCCTTCCTTTTTCTTTTTAACAAGAATGCGGAAGGTTTGCTTTCCATAATCCTGCGTAAAATCATCAATCAGTCCAATCACACACATCCGGTAAATAGCTTTCGCTATATCGGCATAAGACTCTTCCTCATAAGAAATGATACAGACCACCTCCGTATCCAACGGAGAGTTTAAGACAACCTCCATAAAACCTTCCGTACGGATACACTCCGAAGGCTTTTCTTTTTTATCATTACCTATAAAATAATCCATCTCCTTTTGACTCAGGAGATAGTTCATTTTCATTTTTTCCTCATACTCCCCTTTGAAATTCGTATCAAAAAAGAACATCACCGTATGATAATCCGTCCCCTGGTACTCTATGCCCTCCTTAGGAATACGTATATCATGAAGCCGCAAATACTCGTCCAAGTCTTTATGGTATTGCCAGCCCCTCATATTTCTGTTGACTAAACGAAGCGTACACATTTCACTTTTCGAGCAATCCGAATTGCATCTCCAGGTCTTAACATTTCCATATCGATCCTTTTCTGTATTGCTACATTTCAGTCGGACAATATCCGTCAAAGGATCACAATAGTCGATATATTGCTCATCGATATTCAATTTAAAATCAGCCAGGATATACCGCAAATCCTCAACCTTGAACCATTTACTTTTGATAACGCTCAAAGGAAAATTCTTATCCGGACACCTCTTGTTGATACGCGCCAAATGATAGTCGGACAGGAATATGACAGACAACGCCATCTTTCTATCCCGACCGGCACGACCAGCCTCCTGCACAAAACTCTCCAGCGAGCTTGAATAATTCAAGTTGATGGTAAAACGCACGTTAGGCTTGTCAATTCCCATACCAAAGGCCTTTGTCGCGACCATTATAGGCACCCTATTCTCCCGAAACCTGCGCATATTCTTCATCGAGTCATTGCCCTGCACGGCCCCCTCCTGAGATGATCCGGAGAAAGTACCTATCTCACACAAAGACTGGAGCTTTTCAGCATTATAACTCACACTAATACCGGTAGAATTGACATGCGGACAAAAAACAATACCAGAAAAATCATATTTATCTTGAGTCTTATAATAATCGTCCGGCATATCGACAAGAAGTTCATCCACGTCTGCATCCGTCAGATTCTCACGTTCCTTAAACCGGTCGACAATCCTCTTCAAAGACTCTTTCGTCTGCAATTCCCTTAAATATCCGGGAATACGTTTCAGATAATCCAACAAGAATTCAGATTTTTGTCTGTAGGCCCCCCATTGATCCCCGATATTGACAGCTTTCGGATATCCCTCCAGCTCTTTTTTGAGATCATAAAAACCATCCTCCTGATAATTAACTTCAATCTTCTCTATTTTATATTGCAATTCAAGTCGGTTGCTGTTCTCATAACGAATTATCGCATCCGGATCTAACCGGAACGCGCCATTGCCCGTTAATTCCCGCTCGACATCCGACAGGACATCAAAAGAGGCCGTAGCGGTCAGGCCAAATAAAGCTATAGGACCATTCTTAGCCCTTACATAATTATACAAATTGCGCCCCAAATGCAAATACGAGAAGCGAAAATCCTGTCCCCATTCAGAAACACAATGTACCTCATCAATCACTCCGTACGAGAAATAAACATGCAAATCGTACATATTCTGGAGCCGTTCACGGAACTCATAGATACAAAGCCGTTCCGGCGACATAAAAGCAAATACCACCTGCGAGGACTCCATCAACAATTCGTGAGCGGCCCTATCCTGCGTGCTCAATTCCGAATTAATATACGTACAACAATCAATACCTGTGGAAATCAACCCGTCATATTGATCCGCCATCAAAGACTTAAGCGGGTCGATAACCACCGTTATTCCGGGCTGGAGCATGGCCGAAAGCTGGTAGGTAAGCGATTTGCCTCCTCCAGTCGGCAAAAGTCCGATTACCCCTTTGTTCTGCAATGCCCTATTCAATATGGGCAATTGGCCCGGACGGAAATTTTGTTTACGGAACAGCAATTGAAGGAAATAGACCAAATGGCGTTCCATTTCCTCAATCACATCATGCTCTCCATTGGCATTGAGTCGCGTAACCGGATGATATTGTATCCGGTCTGTCGTATAAATATCCCGTGTAGAATAGACTTTCTTGGAAGATCGTACATTGAAATAACAATTGTTTTTCGCTTTAAACTCAGAAAATTGGACATTTGCCGCATCTATTGTCTCGTCTATTGAAAAGTCGATGACCATATCATACACCTTCTCCCTGTCCACCCGCTTGGCATACCGGTAGGTAGTCGCATCCAAATGCAAAGGAGAAGCCGAATGATGCTTGGACAAGATATATAAGGAAACCTGAGGGAATACACGGTCAGCATAGTCCGTGCTCATTGCCGTCAGATGCTCATACATCATCCGCAAATCAGCGAAAGCCAAAGCCGCGCATGGTATATCATTTTCCTTTACCAGCACCTCCCATTTTTCCTCTTGCATAGACAAATGTCCCGTAAGAATAGCCTCTATAATCATTTTTTGTATCCGGGCTATTCCCACCGGGATCTTCCGGAGCAAATCCTCATTAGCCTCTACCCGTTTATCGTCTGTTGCGCCAAAGTGAATCGAGCCATACGTTATCTCTTCCTTGGAACACCTGAATGCCCGGCCGACCTCCCGTTCCACAAACGGAGAACATTTGGTCGGTAATCCCCTTGTAATCATATTACTCAATACCGCAAGGACAGGATCTATATCCTCATAAATGCTGGCACCGATATCAAATGGAGCCAAAACTTCAAAAGCCGATATGCACGCCTCAGACTCCAACGCCTTCTGACCGGCCATATCTTTGTCCTCAATCACATCCAAACGGTATGCGCCAAAGAATTGCTTGGGAGGATAATAGGTAAGCGGTACTAAGAAAGGTTTTCCCTCTTCACGGACCAACTGGAACGTCACGGCTACACAACTATACCATTTCCCGTTAGCCAATTGGCGGTATTGCCCGCATTTGACATACGTATAAATATCTTTTTTCTTGATACGGAAATAACGCAAAAAAGAGAAAATCCGATCATTGCCAAAATTCATCGGCCCTACACATACGAAATAATGGCGATACCCTGACGAACCGATCATCAGAGACAGCTCCTTCAAATCCAAATCCGCAATATCCAAAATATTGGAAAAGAGATGAATACAAATCGGTTCCTCCACACGAATGCCATTCAGAATGCAATTGGACTCCTCTTCGTCAGTATTCGTTGTAGGCAAATAATAATTCAAGGCCTCTACATAGACATCATCGCCCACGATACACTCCAGGTTGAGCCGAGCACGTGCCAGAGCGGCACCCGAAGGTTCGATAAGGGTGATTTTCTGAAGTCTATCCACCGCCCCTTTCTGGCGAAGGTTATCCAATAAACAGACACTGGCAAGGCCCTGCCCACACCCCCAGTCGATTACCTCAAAATCATCATCTATCAGCTCGAAAGGGAAATTCGCAAAACCACACTCCAACTTTCCCTTGTGCATCTCCCCGTACGCGGCAAGATAGCAATCCAGTTGCTCCTCAGTCTCCAGACAAGCGGTGCCATGCTCAAGACCGGGACAGGTCCAAGGAACGCTTTGGTATGGCAAAGGCACCTGACGGATAGCTGTCCGGCAAATATCCTCCAGCGTAAGCGGATGGAATGTCTTTATGTCATCGATATAACTCATGCCTTATTGTCTCCTAAAATATTTTCGGCGAATGGTGAAAGTTTATGTTTTTTCCAGTTCCGTGCAGCCGTTTCCTTGCTATTATTCGCATAGCAATACACGCACTGATGGGGACAGGTATTGTATTGACCAATATCTTTACTTACGATACACCCGCAAAATTGACGCTGGCCTTTATCCTTGTTATCCTTCTTCGGAAGGAGGTATTGCGTATCGGATATCGTTATCGCACCCGGAGGAATGCTTGCACCACCAAACTCCTCCCCCAAATGAGAGATAGGCCCTTCCATACGCAGGAACCGCATCAATACCGGGTCTTTATAAGCAATCCTCGCGATAAGTACATCATCCACGCAATGGTTATGCCGGATACCGAACCGTTCCAAATCCACCTTCTCTCCGCAGGTGGCCAAGGCATAACCCCATTCCCGGTTTAAAGCGGCCAGTCCCTCGGCCATCCTGTACATCATCTCTTCCGTAAAAACCTGATAATTGACCTGATTGGCTTCCAAATTGGCTCTTACTTTTCTGTACTCCGTAATATCCGCAAAACTGAATACCAGCTTTTCCGTAAATCCGCGCAGCTGATCTCCGATGCCTTTTACTTTACCCAACAGTCTTTCTATGGTTATATGTTCTGTAAGAATAAACGGGTCAAAACGCCAGACCACACTCCCTTTGCCAAGAATCCCGACCAACTCCTTGAAAGTATCAATCCGCTCAGCCAAAGGCGGGACCCCTTTTTCCAGTCCTTCCGCCTCATAATCGTTCAACGTGAACTGGATATAACAATTGATGCCCCTCTCCTTCAACAGCGGGAGATAAGGAATCAGAGGACGCGGGTTCTTGGACCAAAACACAATAAACCGTGTTTTCTCATAGCTGATATAACTCTGTACGCCATTAAACGGATTTGTCCAAGCCGAATACCCCTTCTCCAACCGGTCGAAGAACCAATCTGCATAAAACGCAGGAATATCTGTACTTCTACTGGCTGAAATGATAACAGGAGCCTGCGCTTCAGCCATCTCTCCATTATCTCTTTTTATGGTTACTTTTTCCCAAGCCATATTTATCAATCATTGATTTTCCTTCCTGTCACACTTCAATCTCATGCTACGAGCCACAAAATTAGGAAATTAATTGCAATATTTTTACAATTTCACCTGTCTTTTTATACATAAGGTTGACTCTCAAAAAATGAAAGCAATGAGATCAAAAGAATTTGAGAATCAAACAGCATTACGGTTAAGGGGATCAGAAATCTATCGTCAATATAAGCTTGAAGGGATAAAAAATCTGTAATAATGGAAAAAATGGGAATAAGCAGAAGTACATTTATGCGTTCAATATCTAACTTAGAACGAAATGAAGGAGTTACGTGCATAAAAATTATAATTGCAACAATAATTATAGTTTTTCTCGAGGAAGCGGAACGGATTTTGTTATATATTTGTAGATGATTATATGAAATTGATTCTAACAACCGCTTAAAATGATACAAAAAACGTCCGTCAATATATCTCGAATCATACTCTATATATTATGTATAGGAGCTATTTCCTGCACATCTCCTAAACAGGAAGCAGGACTATCCGACCGGGTGAATCCGTTTATCGGGGCCAGTACGAATGTAGATGCGGCCGGAGCTTATCACGGACTGGGAAAAACGTTTCCGGGGGCTACCACGCCTTATGGAATGGTGCAGGTCAGTCCCAATACGATAACCGGCGGGGATAACGGTCCGGGGTATAGCTATGAGCATGAAACCATCGAGGGTTTCGCTTTTACCCAAATGAGCGGGATTGGCTGGTATGGTGATTTGGGAAACTTGCTGGTGCAACCCACGACCGGGGAGTTGCGCACCAACTCCGGCAAAGAAGGTGGCGCAAAGGGGTATCGTTCCTATTATGATAAATCCTCGGAAATGGCTAAGGCCGGATATTATAAGGTGTTATTGAGCGATTATCAGATACAAGCCGAAGCTACGGCCATGCCGCATAGCGGAATGTTGCGTTTTGTTTTCCCGAAGCACGAGCAATCGCGCATCCAACTGGATCTGGCGCGCCGGATAGGCGGTACTTCGACCTATCAGGCGGTTCGGGTGATTGATGACCATACCATTGCCGGACGGATGGAATGTACGCCGGATGGGGGCGGATGGGGAAACGGAGACGGGAAGGCCAACTATACGGTTTACTTTTATGCCCAATTCTCCAAGCCCTTAAAGAACTATGGCGTTTGGAACGTACCTATTCCGGAAGGGCAATCACGCCGGAGAGAATTTATCGAAAGTGACGCTTTCCAGACTTTGACTTCTCAGGCGGAGATTATACCGCATCCACAAGAATATGAAGGGAAACATATCGGATTCTTTACGGAATTTGCCACGGAAGCCGGTGAAGAGGTGCTTTTCAAGGCGGGTATTTCTTTTGTTAGTGAAGAGGGAGCCGAAAAAAACCTGAAAGCTGAAATCCGGGACTGGGATTTTGATGCCGTGTATGCCCGCGCCCGCGCTCTTTGGGACGCGGATTTGGCTAAAATAAAGGCAAGCGGAGGGAGCGAGGAGCAACAGGTAGTTTTTTACACCTCGCTATATCACACCTTGATCGATCCGCGAATTTTCACCGATGTAGATGGACAATACATCGGAGCCGATGGGAAAGCTCACACCTCGAAAGCATTCACCAAACGCACGATATTCAGCGGATGGGATGTATTCCGTAGCCAGATGCCTTTACAGACCATTATCCACCCGGAATTGGTCAATGATGTTTTGGCTTCGCTGACCTCAATGGCAGATGAGAGCGGACAGCATTATTACGAACGATGGGAGTTCCTGAACGCTTATTCCGGATGTATGATAGGTAACCCGGCTATTTCGGTACTGGCGGATGCTTATGCGAAAGGCATTTGCCGGTTGGATATGCAACAGGCCTATCAGTATGCAGATAATACCTCCAAACTATTCGGGAACGGGGAGTTAGGCTATACTCCTTCCAGCATCTCACAAACGTTGGAATATGCCTATACGGAATGGTGCATGTCCCAATTGGCACAAGCTTTAGGGAAAGACGAGGATGCGGCCCGTTATGCACGCTTGGCGCAATCTTATCGAAACATCTATGACCCGGAAAAGCATAGTTTCCGTCCTAAAAAAGCGGATGGGACCTTTGAGCCCTGGCCGGCAAAGGGGAAACTGGAGGAGGGTTACGGATGTGTGGAATGCAATGAACTGCAACAGGGATGGTTCGTTCCTCACGATATTACCGGTATGGTGGAAATAATGGGCGGAAATGAGCAGGTAATAGCCGACTTAGACTCGATGTTCAGCAAAACTCCGGCCAATTTCCTCTGGAATGCCTATTATAATCATGCGAACGAGCCGGTTCATCACGTCCCGTTCCTTTACAATCGTTTAGGACAGCCCTGGAAAACCCAATATTGGTCACGCTTCATTTGTGAGAATGCTTATCACAATAAAGTGGAAGGGCTGGTTGGCAATGAAGATGTAGGGCAGATGTCTGCCTGGTACATCCTGGCGGCCTGCGGGTTATATCCGATTTGTCCGGGAGAGACACGCTACGAGATTTCCAGTCCGCTTTTCGAACAAATTACCATTCAGGTAGGCGAAGGAAAGACGTTCAGCATACAAGCTCATCATAATAGTCCGGAGAATCGCTATATCCAATCCGCAAAATTAAACGGGAAGGCATATACAAAGTGCCATCTGGACTATCAGGATATCCGGAATGGCGGTTTGCTGGAATTGGAAATGGGGCCGAATCCGAACAGGGATTGGGGGATTTGATGCTCAAAAAATAATGTTTACATTTGTACCTAATTAATTGAATATACTATCAAAGGTTTAAAATACATAGTCATTGTCCTGCTATCGTTGGCTTGGGTTCTCTACATTTTACCGAGCCTATTGGTTAACATTCCGTTTGTACAAGACAAAATAGCCCAATCGGTCACAACGGAATTGACCAAGAAGCTAAAGGTTCCGGTAAAAATCGAGCAGGTGGATATCGAATGGTTCAACCGTTTGGTAGTGGAGGGATTGTATCTGGAGGATCAGGAGGGGAAAGTTCTGTTCAAGGCCAATCATGTATCCGCCGGATTCGATATATTTCCTTTATTGGAGGGGCGACTGGTATTCAACACCATACGGTTGTTTGGTCCGACCGTCCATTTGAGCAAAAAAAGCACATCAGACCCGTTAAACCTGCAATTCGTCATCGATGCGTTCGCCCGTAAGGACACAACGCCCAGACCCAAGCCGAATATTGACCTTCGTTTCAACACGATATTGATCCGACAAGGGAATTTCCGCTTTGACATAGAAGATATGCCGGAAACGCCGGGGAAGTTTAATGCCAAGCATGTAGATGTGCGCGACTTAAGTGCGAAAATCTCGTTAAAGGTATTGCGGAACGATAGTATAAATGCGCAAATCAAGAAACTCAGCCTGAAAGAATCCTCCGGTTTTTCTTTAAATAAGTTATCTTTGTCAATCGTAGGAAATCCGGATAGCGCACACGTCCAGAACTTTGCGATAAGTCTCCCGCAGACCAACCTCCGCATATCCGAAGCCCGGGTGGATTTCACTCAGGTAGACAGCCTCTATGCCAACTTTCTGGATAGCGCCGCACTGGCTCTGAAGATCGCGCCGTCTCACATCTGCCTGAAAGACATCTCGCCATTTGTTCCGGCTTTGAAAAACTTTACAGACTCCATCGAGTTATCGGCAAAAGCCAATGGATATGTCAATCATATCAACCTGGAAAACCTGACCCTCAAATACAGCACGAAGATGTTGCTGGTCGGGAACATGGATTTAAAGGGAATTTCCCATCCGTCTGAAGCTTTCATCAATGGACAAGTAAGCAAGATGTATATAACCACCTCCGGATGGGAAAATCTAGTCAATAATTTCAGCAAAGACAAGGTCAGGCTGCCTGCCCCTTTGGTACAATTAGGGACGATAAACTTCACCGGCGAGATTTCCGGTTTTTTTGACCATCTGATTGCCTACGGGAAGTTATCCACGTCTATCGGTTCTGTACAGACCGATCTGGTATTCGGAAAGAACAAGAAAGAAAATATTGCCGCTTTCCTGAAGGGACGTGTACGCACCAACGAATTGGATTTGGGGAAGCTCTTAGGAAAGAATGACCTTCTGGGCAAGGCGAAATGTGCCATCCAAATTGACGCAAAGCGCCCTGTGGGCGGACATTTT
>ERZ857521.711-NODE-711-length-47082-cov-20.796819_pt1 | contig 47082 bp, 40 predicted proteins | sample MGYA00519701_ERZ857521 | MGnify/ENA primary metagenome ERZ857521 (study PRJEB31778, sample SAMEA3449346) | human gut metagenome | biome: human gut; feature: human-associated habitat; material: faeces | place: United Kingdom | collected 2010/2012 ...
TTATAAATTAAATTACTGAATACCAGTAAATAAGTACATTTTTAAGGGACGACTACATATACCCAAGGAAAGAAGGAATGAAAATGGAAAAGAAAATGTCTCATAGTTTTTCACACGAACGTACATCCTTGCAACAAGAGAAGAAACGGCATGAAACCATTCTACCAAAACGACAACATTCTTGGACATAATGTCTGACCCTTGAATCTACCTTCCCCACAGAGGGGAGGATCCCAGTACGTTACCAATAAATCGAGTGAGCTTGACTGACAAGTCACGAATACAGGAACGAACAGCAGAGACAACCTAAAAATGACACAACCATCTTACTTTGCTAACTTACTGGTGCAATGAGGAGCGTCTCAACAAAACTATAACAGAGGGTATCACACGTCCATATCTAAGGTCAGAGACCCTGGTCCATGACATGACCGTGACAGGAACCTTATCAAGGAACCTGTTGCGGTCGTTCTGTATATATATGAAAAACCAACGACGGATATAAGCAACTACTCATAAACTCCATTGTTATAGTCGGTGAGGTACTGTGTAAAGGTCTTACCTGTCTGTTTCTTAAAGAACCGCATCAGATGACTGGGGTCAGAGAAATTGAAATCATCGGCCAACTCACTCACATTACGACTGGAAAACAGCAACTCATTCTTCAGAGCTTCCAATAGCCGCTGCCTCAACAAATGATTGGCCGATACTCCAAACTGTGCCTTTACCGCATTGTTCAACGTCACCCGGCTAATCCGAAGCATTTCGGCATACTCTGCCACCCGCTGTTTCTTATATATATGCTTTTCCAATAAATCTTTGAATTGAAAGGCATAATTGTTCTTGGGTATCTCCTCAGGAAGATGCCAAGCACCCGCATAATGTCTGTTGACAATGAGCAGAAGATAATAAAGCACTGAAACAATGATGTGATAGCTGTCGGCAACGGGCTGCATAAGCTCCTGCTTTATTCTGTGAAGCAGATCCGTGTATTCGGAGAAATCCGCAGACAACAAGTAGGGCGGTGTATCGGTCTGATAATAATAATGCAGACGATAGACAAAGTACTTGTCTGCGATAAAAGTACGCATGAAATCCTCACGGAAGATGAGAAACGAATATTCCAGCTCATCCTCGTCTACATGCCACTCTTGCTGTTGGTAGGGTGACAGAAGCAATACCATTCCATCCTGCAAGTCAATTCGTCTGAAATTCAGAATGAGATACCCGGATGCCTTACGGAAAAAGAAAAATTCAAAGAAATCGGTCTTAAACACCTTATACCCAGTCAGCACACCACGGATATCCGTATCAGTACCTGTATTGATATAGAAATCGACATTGCATTCCGTCTTACTGAACGGAACCCACACCAGTCTCTCCGGATTGACTACCTCTTTCATTAGCTCGATTTTTATGCAAAGATAGAATATTTATTTATCAAAAAGGCATATTTCCCCATTATTCGGGCATAATCGGTCCGACCATTTTTGCCGAACTTTGCAGACGACATCAAACATCATATAATTATGAAGAAGAAAACCATCGTAAGATTAATACGTAATGCCACCTTGACGCTGCATTACGCGGGGAAAAAGATCCTTGTCGATCCCATGCTAGCAGAAAAAGGCACACTGCAGTCGGCCCTCGGGGTATACAACACACCAAGGGTGCATCTCACCATGCCGATGAAGGAGATCGTAGAAGACCTGGATCTTGTGCTGCTGACACATAATCATATAGACCACTACGATCCTACCGTCAAACATGTTCTACCCAAAGACATTCCTTTCTTTACCCAGCCACAAGACAAGGATACCATCATGCAAGACGGCTTCACGAATGTGGAAGCCATTGACAAAAGTAGGACCTTGGACAACCTAACGATCCACCGGACGACAGGAGTCCACGGCTACGGACAGACCGGACGGGCGATGGGGCCTGTGTCCGGATATGTGCTCACTTCGGCAAGCTGTCCTACAATCTACATTATGGGAGACTGCAGATGGGATGCGCACACACAACAGGAGGCAGAGACCTACCGTCCCGACTACATCGTCGTGAACTGCGGCGGCGCTATATTCCCCCAGCTCTCACAACACGACGGTCCGGCCATTCCCGACGAACAAGAAGTGATGACCATGCTTGACACGCTTCCCGAACAGACTCGGCTCATCGCCGTGCACATGGATGCTACCGACCATGGCCAGACCAGCCGTTCCATCCTGCGCAACGAGGTTCTGCACCACAAAGCAGACATGAAACGGCTGCTGATACCTGAGGACGGCGAGACCTTAGAACTATGAGCAGAAGCCTGGCAATAAAAAGAACATCAAACAACATCAAAAGGAGCCCTGACAATGAACGACATTATCATCAATGAAATTGATGTACACAGTATCATGACAAAATCCTCACTGCCTGTCGGTGGCTATTCTGTCAATCCGTATGTGGGCTGTCCTCATGCCTGCAAATATTGTTATGCCTCATTCATGAAACGCTTTACCGGTCACAAAGAGCCTTGGGGAGAATTTCTTGACGTGAAATATTGGAGACCGATTGCCCGTCGGAATCAATATGACGGTCAGCGTATTGTCATCGGTTCCGTGACGGACGGCTACAATCCATACGAAGAGAAATTTCGACGCACACGAGAGATACTGAAAGAGCTTCAGGGAAGTAATACGGAAATCATGATCTGCACCAAGTCGGACCTAGTACTGCGCGATCTCGACCTGCTGAAGACCTTTCCTAAAGTGACCCTCTCATGGTCGGTGAACACCCTGGACGAACAGTTTCGTGCCGACATGGACAAGGCCGTAAGCATCCAGCGCAGGCTCGACGCCATGAAAACCGCCTATGAGGCCGGACTCAGAACCGTATGCTTTGTCTCACCCATTTTTCCAGAGATTACAGACATTAAAGCCATCATTCATGAGGTAAGGTCCTACACCGACCTGATCTGGCTTGAGAACCTCAATCTGCGAGGACAGTTCAAAGCAACCATCATGAACTATATCCGCGAGAAACATCCTGCACTCCTTCCACTATACGAAGAAATATATAACCGCAAACGGCCCGATTATTGGAAATCGCTGGAAGCTGACATCGCCCTTTATACGAGACAGAACGATCTGCCTTACAGGATAAATGATCTCCCATTCGGCCGTTCGGAAAAAGGACATCCTGTTGTCATCAATTATTTCTATCACGAAAAGATCAAACGAAGCAACTAATAGAACTCCCTGGATCATGCAACAAGAGACAGAGATACTCACCATACCACGCAAAAACGACCGTGGCAGGAACCTTATCAAGGAACCTGTCGCGGTCGTTCTGTATAAAACAAGCAGCTAACAAACAACATGAGAGAAATGCGAGACATACCCATTGCTCGTTTCGTGGGTTTGCGTCTTTCCTTCAATAACGCCATATTGTATGGTTGTTGCATTTTTTGCAACAACCCTGTCTTCCTTCACTCACCGACTAAAAAATGTCCTTTATATGCTTGAAAATAGTGGACTTATCTCTTCCCCACCGCTCGAGGAAACATCGGAGATTATCAATACCTCAGGCCCATCTTCCGGAACATGGCGAAATCCTCCTCGCCTCTCATGATCTTCTTGAGAGGGACAGGCAGATTGTGGTCGTTAAGATAATGGCGTTCGCCACACTTATAGCTACTGCTTGCCACTGAAAGGCTGTCGACACGCAAGGGCGTCACGATGCCTGCCAAGGAAAGGAGGGTGTGGAACACCGACGCACTGGTGGCCACGCTCTTACGACAATTGGCACGAAGTGCGGCGGCCTCGGCAGGGCATAGCTGCTCATAGGACGGCGACATCCAGACAAGCAGAGGTACGTGAAGCTCATAATAAGACGGTATGGGTGAGGCATGGAGGAACAGCTTACGGTCATCATCGAAGATATTCTCGCCATGATCAGAGGTGTAGAGCATGGCCGAGGCTGCCCCACTACCATCGAGCTCACGTATGAGTCGACTGAGGAAGCGATCGGTGGTGCGAATGCTATTGTCGTAGGCATTCAGCAGTTGCTCACGATTGGAGGTCCGTGCCTCACTAGCCGTGTCGGGCCGGAACACGGCGTCACCGGGCCGATAGCGCTCACGATAGTTGAAATGGGAGCCATACATATGGAGTACGATCAGCTCCTTCGGACGCTTCCTGCCAAGCACGTCGCGGACGACCGTGAGCATCTCATCATCGTACACATTGACCTGCTTCCTGATGAACCTCCAGTCGTCGGCCTCCTTGCCAAAGATATCGATGAACGAATGGTTGGGGCGCTGATTGGAGACGAACGTAGTGTGGAAGCCCGCCTCCCTGAACGCCGTGATGATCCCTTTCTCACGATAGATGACATCATAGTCCTCGGCAGAGGCTGCCGACAGGAGCATCGGTACACTCTTGTGGGTGGTGTTGGACTGAGTGACGGCATCCCTAAACACGACAAGTCCACCAGTGCGTGCGAGCAGAGGCGTCGTGTCGCGCCCATAGCCATAAAGGCCAAAGCTGTAGGCACGCGCCGTCTCACCGATGACCAGCACATAGACTTCGCGCGTCCCATTGACATGGGACGGCCGGGCATGGAATGTGAAGCCTGCCGAAGTCCGCGGATAGTCCGCCGTGGCATCAGAACGATCGACAGCCAAGACGATGTTGTAGAACACATTGATAGGATAGAGATGGAGCCGGACACTGTAGTCACGACGGGAAAGATAGCTGCCTGCCAGGCAGACCACTCCTACGGCAAGCGCAGCAAGTACACAGCGACGCTGACGCTGCAGGAAGAGGCGGTCGAGGACGACACCGCTTCTAAGTGACAGGACAGCCAAGGTGATGACCGGCAGGTAGACCACCACCACGAGGATAATGGCAGGTAGGAGGTTGCCAAGCAGCTCCGTGGCCTCCCCCACATTGGTCGTCACCAAATTGAGGAACATATCGACGGCAATGATCGAATGGCCGAAGAGATAGAGCAGCACGAGCTGGAAGGCCGCCAGGATCATCAGTGGGATGAGTAGCAGGGCAGTCCTGCCGGGCCGCCGACTCAGCGTCAACAACAGCCACACTACCGCACCAGGCAGCACTACATTTGTGATATTGGCCAATACCCCCATACGCTCGGTGAAGCACAGAGCTACATTGGGTATGAGGAGTACGGTAAGCGTAAGCCAGAAGATGTTGAGCGGTGAGGCACAGCGACGTATGATATCAGTTGTCTTACCCATGGTATAAATACAGTCAGTTTATCATTATAAAAATACGGAGGGCAGCCGAACACCATCCGCCACCGTCCGCCTAAGACAAGTCACCTACTACTACACGGCAGGTCAAAACGCCTCATTGATGTTGAAAATGAATCCCGACTGGCCACTCTTTCCGATGCCATAGTCGAGACGTATGTTGACATCTTTCTTGAACTCCCAGCGGTAGCCGATGCCAAAATTGGGCAACAGACGGTCGGTACGCAGGGCGCTGAACTTATTGAATACCGTTCCGACTCCAGCCCATGCCACCACACTATTGCGTCCCCAAAGATGTTGCCGCAGCTCCACCTGCGCCTCGATCTTGTGCTTGTCGCGGTATCGTCCCTCGTAATATCCACGCATGGAATAGGAACTGCCGAGCAAGGCCATCATACCCCAGGACGGATTGCCGAAGTTGAGCGTGCCCGTCACGTCCCCCGCGAGGACGGCACCTTTCCACACGCGCGTGTAGGCACTAGCGTGCAGGTCGGTAGTGGTGAACGCATAGTCATTGCCAAGGAACGCGGGCCGGAAATACTGCGAGAGATTGACATAGACTCCCTTGTGAGGATTGGTGATCACATCACGCGAGTCGTAAACGAGTGACAAGCCCGCACCAATGTTCCAAGTGCGTCGGTCCATGCCGTTGAGCAACTCAGGCCGCTCGACATTACCAGCATAGGCAAAGTCGTAGACGAGGGCCGGTCCGACATAGAGCCGAGGAGCGACCCTCCACAGCAGGTTGACCTCAGCATTGACCTGGCAACGATCCATTCTTGACCTGTTGGCATCATTGTCGCCCATCTCGAAGCCGATGCCCCAAAAGTCGCTCCTGAACGAGTCGAACGACACGTCGTAGACCATACGGCAACGGTCGTGCGGAAAGATGTGGTTGCCACGGATACCTACCTTATAATAGCTAGCCGTCGTGACATCACCATACAATGCCACGTTGGACCGAGGCAGCAGCGAGTCAGCATGATCGGTGCGATAAAGTCCTGTGGCGACAATACCCAGTCCCAGCTTCGTATCCGTGCTATAGTGAGGACCACCTATGATACTGAAATCGAACTTCTTATCCGGTTTCTCCTTATTGGAATCGGCAAAATAGTCAATGATGCGATTGACAAGTCCCCTCCTCTTCCCTTTCACCGTGTCGACGCGCTCCCGACAACCATCGCGAAGAGAGCCGGCAACGGCTAGGGAGTCGTTGACCATCTGTTGCGCCCTTGCTCCGGAGAGACCCAAGGTGAGCAGCATTGTAAGTAGCATCATTCTCATCGGTAGTCTTCTTTTTTAAACGTCAATAAACCAGTCGCACATTGTCGATCCACAGCGTGTTGCCGGGTGAGCCAATGTAGGCACCTCCGTGACTTGACGAGAACTGCAGGATCATATGGGTGGGCGTCTCATCCTTGCCAGCCCATCCCGTTTCCACGATGGGCACACTCTTCCCCTTACTGTTGCGTGCATAGTCCGAAGAGCGCAATCCCATGGTCGCGGCGTCATAGCCGGGTGTATTGCGGATGTCGCCGTATAGAATCTCATAAGTGGCATTGTCCACCCATCCGCCGGTGCTCTTGCCATACTTGACGACCATCGTGCCGACGCGCTTCGCCGTGATGTTGCCCTTGGCATCCTCGTAGCGCTTCTGCAGATAGAAAACGGTAATGGCATAATCCTTTCCCGCCACCGTAGAACCCTTACTAAATCCGTTCTGCTTGATACGGTTGGGCGTTCCGGCCACACTCACCTTGTAGTCGTAGCGCAGGGCCTTAGGCCTCCCCGTGAAGGCAATGCCATTGTTCATGGCCTTGGGACCATCCTTAGTGCCCGTGATGGGTTCCCTCATATCGCCGAGGAAAATTGATCCGGCAGCCAACACGTGCATGTTCATCAGTCCCAATACCTTCACATTCTCAATGTGTGTCGTCAACTTAGCACAATAACCACTACCGTGCCTGTCGCGATAGACCGAGTTGTTGGTCTTTACCACTCCCATCACCTTGGCCATCACATTCGACGTGCCCCAGGGCGAGCCTCCGCCGTTGGTGTAAGCATTATTACCCACTAGCGTGCGATTGGGACCTATCTCATAAAGCGTCTTCGTCTGCCCTCCAATGACGGCAGACTCATGTACCTTGCGTATCGTCCACCGATCCATATTGCCAAAGGAAATGGCAACCTCCCTATCTGCGGCAAACATCTGTACCGCCGTCATCCAAACAACGGCAGAAAGAATAAAACGGTTAACATTCTTCATAACGGTTACATTCATTAAAATATATGGATGCAAATATAGAAAAAACTTTTCTCCCATCAATTTTCAAAATTCGTTTTTAGTGTTCTGAATTTCCGGGACCTACGCATTTTTACATATTATAACCACATTTTGTGGTTATCAAGCCTTTACAAGCCTCCCGAAGAAGTATATTAGGGGAAATGAACCGTGACTTTAGGCATTGACATTCACTACGTTCAGTTTCCGACAAGATTCATACGCCCCTTCCCTGACACTGCCACGGGAAACACCGCCCTCCAGAAAAATAGAACGGCCTACCGATTTCCTTGCCATCCTGAATATCAGCCCTCACCATCCCAGCACAACAGCCATATGTCCCGTGCATCATGAAGCCACGACGACCTTGAAATTCCTTGCCTTATATAACGTGAGTTCGATGAATTCAAAACAAAGCGAGTTGTGTGTCAAGAGTTCTCGTAACATTGATACACGGCTTTTTCGGAAAGCAACAGTATGCAGCAATTGCACCCAATAGGTTGACGATAAAATTATCAAAGCTCCTGTGTCTTGAATGTTCCACCTGTGCTATATTTTTGAGTTCGCCGTTGACGGTTTCGATAATGGCCCGTTTCCTGAGTAGTAGTTTGTCTGAGAGTGACATCAATGCTCCTTTCATGTTTCTTTTCAACTTGGTTATAAGTTGTATGCCGTCCACGAACAATCTCTTAAAAAGATTCTTGCCGATATATCCTTTATCACCGACAAGCTTTCCATAGATGAATTCCACAAAGGCCTTGTATTCAAGGGGTTTACGGTCATCCACATCACCTGGGGTAATCATAAAATTCAGGAGTTCTCCGCATTCGTTGCATATGAGATGTAACTTGAATCCGAAGAACCAGCCCATGGAACATTTACCTCTCTGTGCTATTCCCTTGAACGTCTTATGGATATGGATTCTCTGATTCCTGCATACCCGTAAAGGAGTGGAGCCAACGAAGCTGATACCTGTGCATTTACCTAAAAGCACCTTCTTGATGAACAGGGCCAACGGGATGGCCACTTCTTTTTCCAGTTCTACAAATCGGTTATAGGAGACGACTTTGGGAAAGAGATGGCGCATATGTTTACAGACCTTTTCGATATAGAAATGCTTCAGACATCGGTAACCTGAGTCGTGAAAAAGTATCATGATAAGCATGATTTCAGCCTTTGACATAGTTGAGTCACGGTGATATGAGCGTTTCATGACAGGTTTTAGCGTATATTTTGACATCATTGCATCAAAAAACTTGCAGAAATCATCTGCCATACAAAATAATTCTATAACTTTGCTCTCGGTGATCATAGCGATTATTGTTTGTAATTCTTTGTAAATCAGCACTATAAAGTTACAACAATTTTCGCTAATCACCAAATTTACAAGGACTTATAATTCGTCGAACTCACGTTATATATAAAAGGTGAAGCATCTTCCTTTCTGACAACTTCTGCCACCCTCTATATCCATGCATCATCTTGTTCATATAAAGAAAGGAGACCCGGCATGTCGCAGGAAGGATGACCATCCCGCTTAAAAGCATGATGACACAAAGATTTTTAATTTAGAGATAGAACATTTTATTAATGACAATTTCCAAAATAGTAATAAATTCGTTAACTTTGTTCCCAACACTCGGTAACACTTTCAGCGCATATCGTTGAAAGTGCGTCATAGAAACCAAAATATCGAAACATGAAGAAACTATTAACTCTCACCCTTATCCTACTTTTGCTTGCAGGATGCCACAATAAGAAATCCGCCGAAGAACTGTTTAATGAGACAGCATCAGGAGTGGTAGTAGTCCTCAATGAATTCTACTACGAGATACAACTACCCAATGGAGAATCCCTTTACTTCAAGGGACTCGATGCGAACGGAGACCTTACAGGATTGACACCTGAGGCCGAGGAGGCAAAGAAGAATCGTAACATCATCACCGGCACCGCCTTCTTCATAGACAAGGAAGGCACCCTAATGACGAACCGGCATGTTGCCCAACCCAATATTGACGCCGTCACTGCCAGAAGAAGTCTGATTAGACTCATAAAGACACTTGAGCTGCTCTACTCTGAAAAAATGGCCGAACTATCACAACAATATGATCTACTGGAGAATCAGAAGAGCCAGTGTACCTATTATGACTACGATGGCTTCATACATACAGATGAAGCACGGCTTGTGGAAATAAACGAACAACAGGAACGGCTTGGCCAGCAATATGCCGCCTTGGAGAAATCGAAAGATGGACTTAACGCCAATATTGATCCTGAAGGAATAAGAATCAGGATCATATCCGAACTGGGCATTGCCTACAACAACACCTACATCACCTCAGAAAATGACTTCATCGTAAAGAATCCCTGCGTAGTGGTGCGTACATCGGACAAGGAAGACATAGACCTCGCACTCATTCAGCTGAAAAACAAGAAGACTCCTGAAGATTCTCACGTCTTTAAACTTAAAGGAGACAATGATAGTGGATCATTCATAGAGAAAGTAGCAGGACTATTTGCCAATGAGGAAGATGACAAGCTGAAAATCGATCAACAACTATATATGATCGGCTATAACGCAGGTCTAATCCTTGCCAATACGAAACAAGGCATCAAGGTACAGATGACCAGTGGAAAAGTAACACAGCTACCTGACGGCCAACGCTTGCTCTACAGTATTCCGACCCTGCAAGGCTCAAGCGGCAGTCCTGTCATTGACGAATATGGCAACCTAGTAGCCGTCAACTTTGCGAAACTAGGAACCACAGATAATTTCAACTTCGGCATTCCCGAAGAAAGAATCAGGGAATTCTTGAGGAAATAAATTTCCTTCCACCCGAGGACACATTGATCCCTGTCGCCTTTGACTTAGTGCGACAGGGATCTTATAAACCGTGTCTACCTCGCCCATTCAACTAAGTACCACGCCGTGGCCTGTGAATACCGGGAACGCATCACCAAACTGGAGACGGCAGATGAGACAAGACAACGGAAGCAAGGGGCCTGGTCTGCGAATGACCATATAAAGCAAGCTGCCACAAAGCATCAGAACGGCTTCCCACTCCTCTATCCATAAACCTCCAAGCCTTCTTAACTTCCTTTTCACGACCTCCACGCACCATTTTCTTCAAATAAATTTTGAATTACCCCAAATAAGCCTTAAATTTGTAGCTTCACAACATATCCTTAAAACCATATGGAAAATATCTTCCTCGAGACACACGATGTCGTAAAGCGCTATGCCAACCACACCGCCCTCAACGGTGTGAGCATCCGCGTGCCGGAAGGCAAGGTGTTCGGACTGCTCGGTCCGAACGGTGCCGGAAAGACGACCCTGATCAGAATCATCAACCACATCACCCTGCCCGACTCGGGCAGCGTCACCTTCGACGGTCATCCGCTGTCGGCAAACGACATCGGCAACATCGGCTACCTGCCCGAGGAGCGCGGACTGTACAAGAAGATGCGCGTGGGCGAGCAGGCTATCTACCTGGCACAGCTGAAAGGACTCGACAAGAAGGAGGCCGAGAAAAGGCTGAAACAATGGTTCGAGAAGTTCGGCATCATGCCGTGGTGGAACAAGAAGCTCGAAGAACTGTCGAAAGGCATGCAACAGAAGGTGCAGTTTGTGATCACCGTGCTGCACCGCCCGCAGCTGCTGATCTTCGACGAGCCTTTCTCCGGCTTCGACCCGCTGAACGCCGAGCTGCTGAAGCAGGAGATCCTGGAGCTGAAGAACGAAGGCCACACCATCATCTTCTCCACTCACAACATGGCATCGGTGGAGGAGGTCTGCGATAACATCGCCCTGATCAACCACTCGGAGGTGGTGCTGCAGGGCAACGTCAACGAGGTGCGCGCCCGCTTCAAGACCGACACCTACCGCCTCGGACTGGCTGCCGGCCAGCAGCTCGTGCCTACCGACGCGATGGAGATTCTCTCGTCGGAGCACAAAGGCGGCGAGACTCTCTACACCGTGCGCAAGCAGGGCGTCATCAGCAATGCCCAGCTACTCAGTGAGGTGGCCGCCCATAACGAGATCACCTCGTTTGCCGAGTGTCTGCCATCGATGAACGAGATCTTCATCAAGACCGTCGGCGGCGACGCCACAGCCGAAGGAACCACCATGAACAACAAAAACCAGAACCGATCATGAACAAAACCCTTATCATCATACAGCGTGAGTTTGTCAACCGCGTGAGCAAGAAATCCTTTATCCTGCTCACCCTACTCATGCCCTTCGTCTTTGCCGGTCTGATCTTCGTCCCCCTGCTGCTGTCGACCATCCAGAGCGGCGAGCAGAAACAGGTGGCCGTGATAGACCATACGGGCAAATATGCCCGGCTGTTCAAAAGCGACGAGTCGTACCGCTTCGTCCCCGTGCCGGCCATGCGGAAAGAGTTCAAGTCGGACACCACCGCCTTCACCGCCGTGGTAGAGATCAAGGGCGACCTGCTCGAACATCCCGAGGCCGCCACGATCTATTCGCGCAAGGAGGTGCCCAAGGGCCTCTCGCGCCTCGTGAGCAACACCCTGGACGAGCAGATACGCCACGACAAGCTCGTGAAATACAACATCCCGCAGCTCACCAAGATCATGGCCGACTTCGACAAGAGCTACGACATCAGGACCGTCAAATGGAGCGATGACGGCACCGAGCAAGCCTCGAGCGCCGACCTGGCGATCGCCGCCGGCATGGTGCTCACATTCCTGATCTATATGTTCGTGATGTCCTACGGCGGCATGGTGATGCAGAGCGTCATGGAGGAGAAGACCAACCGCATCGTCGAGCTGATGGTGTCGTCGGTGCGCCCCTTCCAGCTCATGATAGGCAAGATCATCGGCATCGGCCTTGTCGGCATCGTACAGCTCGCCATCTGGGGTATTCTGATCGCCGTGATCATGAGCGTGGCGGGCCTTGCCGTCGGCCTGTCGAATCCCGAGATGGTGGCGGCCGGCATGACGGCGACGCCCCCTGCCGACACGAGCGACCTCTCCGCTATCCTGATGACCCTCTCCGGCCTCAACCTGCCCATGCTCGGCCTGATGTTCGTGCTCAACTTTGTCGGTGGCTACCTCCTCTACGCCGCCATCTTCGCGGCCATCGGCGCCTCGGTGAACCAGTCGGAAGACTCGCAGCAGTTCATGACTCCCATCGTCATCGTCATGGTCTTCGCCCTCTATGCCGCCATCTACAGTGCCAACAACCCTGACGGTCCCCTGGCCGTGTGGTGCTCGTTCATACCATTCACCTCCCCCACCGTGTCGATGGTGCGGCTACCGCTCGGCGCTCCCGTATGGCAGACCGTGCTGTCGCTCGTCGTGCTCTACGCCTCCGCCCTCACCCTGATATGGATGGCAGGCAAGATCTACCGCGTGGGCATACTGATGTACGGCAAGAAGCCATCGCTCAGTGAGATGATCAAATGGATGAGATATAAATGATGCTTATCACTTCTCCGGCCATAAGGAACTGATGAGGAAGGCCTGACGGCCGGAGGAAAGGTCTGAGCCGAGAAATAGTCAGACAAGCCATTTATGCGACCAGCCACCTTATGACACGCATGGCTAGCGCGATGACGATGCAGGGACGCACCATTAGCGCATAGGGATGCGAATGGCCGTGGGGTGGTATCTGTTATGTCTTGTCACATATCTCCCATATGCCCAACAGCAGGACACATTTTCCCCTCTTGCCGGCATCTGCCCATCACATTGTTCTTGACGTAACCTCGTCAAGCGAACAGGCTACCTTCATCCTGTCGTGCCTCATCATCATCACGATCATCCAACAATCGCTCATTGCCGTGACCCTTACGTTTACGAATGACATAGGAAAGCCATACGTGCATCAGCGACCATAATGCCACATCGAGCACGACAATCACATTGACATTGACGACCCGCACCAAGCTCAGATTGAAAATGATGAAGAACAAGGAGACAAGAAGTATGCTGACCATGGCCTTTCGATGACTCATCCCCAAAGCCAAGAACTTATGATGGATATGGGTCTTGTCGGGCATGAAAGGGTTACGGTGATGCTGGATGCGACCAATCATTACTCGGATGACATCAAAACAAGGTACCATAAGTAAGGAAGACGCTACCAAGAGCGGGTTGTACGGCATATCATCGATGCCAATATTGTCATGCATACAGAAACGAACCGCCAACAATCCGAGGACCAAGCCAATGGTCTGGCTGCCACTGTCACCCATGAAGATCTTATGTCCAGCCTCTACACTGCCAAACACATTGTAGACGAAAAAGGAAGCCAGCGTACCCAGTGCGGCAAATGCAAACACCGCATACGCCCACTCACCGCAGTATCCAAAAAGACAACCTAGAAAGAACAGGGCTATCATCGACAAGCCGGATGCCAGTCCGTCAATGCCATCAATCAGGTTAATGGCATCAATGATGAACACTATCAACATCACCGTAAGCGGTATGCCCACCCAAGGAGAGAGCTCATGGACACCCAACAGCCCATGCAGATCGTTGAGCCAGATCCCGGTACACGTAATCATGGCAGCACAAATTATCTGAACAAGAAACTTAGCCTTATAGCCCACCCCTATCAGATCATCGGCAATACCTTCCATATAGAGGACCAACAAGGCCGAAAGCCCAAGCGCCATATGTACGCCATACACGGAAAAGGAGACATTGAAACCGACAGGCTTGACCCATGTGAGCAAGCCCAACACCAAGGCCAGCGTGATCGTAATGACCGGCGTAAAGGCCACGCCTCCCAAACGAGGCACAATACCCTTGTGCACCTTTCGCTCGTCAAAATAGTCAAAAAGCTTCTTCCTATAGGAGATCAGGATGATTTTCGGTATGACAAGCGCCGTCAGGACGGCACTCACCAAGAAAGTAAGCAATAATATCAGTTGCGGCATAAAAATCTTCAATCTATTACCTAGCCGGTCCGGTAAGCATATCTACACAGAGAAACAGTTTCACGGCCATGTCATCCCATTAGAGAGACCGGTTATTCCTCTTCCGGCAAACACCAGAAAGATGGATCAAACCCATCAGCCCCTTAAAGGCCGTCCGCCACGATAAGCAAAGCATTCCGTACCTTATGTGAATGCAAAGATAGAAGAAAATAGGGAGAACAAGAAAAATACATCAAAGATTTAACAAAAAGAGTTCCCCAGCATGATTTGCTACTCCATTCCAAGACATTGTGACCATGATGCGACAAGAAGGCCATACTCCGGTCCCTCCATTCCTTCAAGACAAGAAGAATCCATAATATCCCACCGCGTATTTATCTTTCAAAATATGAAAGCTGCTGTGGATGGTATATATAATAAGGTGTCAGCCATATATGAGGGTAGCCTACTCCCATCATCATCCCTTTAATCGCCTTACTAACCGACACTCCTTAAATTAACAGCCGACAAATGTAGGCTGTATGGCAGAAAATTTGTAATTTCGCAGGCAATATGAATTTATTTTTCTAAAATTATGAAGAAGAAAGTACTTTTTGTAGCACTGGCGATGGTCGCCTGCGGTGCCTATGCCCAGCAGACCACCCAAGGTCAGGAGCTCAGCTCGGGTATCGACATGGCCAACTTCGACCTGTCCGTTAAGCCCGGAGACGATTTCTATCAGTATGCCGCCGGCGGCTGGCTGAAGAGCCATCCCCTCGATGCAGAGCACTCTGACAACGGTGCCTTCACCGATCTCTATGAGGAGAACCAGAAGCGCATTCAGGAGATGATCCTGCAGTATGCCACCACTCCCCAAGAGAAAGGATCGCTCGGTCAGAAGATCGGGTCGCTCTATAAGCTGATGATGGACAGCGTACGCCTGAACCGTGAGGGCTGGAGCCCCATCAAGCCGACCCTCGACCGTATCGAGGCCATCAAGGACCGTAAGGAATACCAGCTCGTCACCGCTGAGCTTGACCGCAACGGTGAGGGTACGATGATGTTCGGCATCGGTGTTGGTGCCGACCTGCGCAATGCCGGCTGGAATCTCGTCTCCATCGGCCAGGGCGGTCTCGGTCTGGGATCACGCGACTACTACGTGAGCGATGATGCCGACAAGAAGAAGGTGCTGGACGCCTATAAGACCTATCTGCAGCGCCTCTTTGAGATGACCGGCAATGACGCGGCCACCGCCAAGGCCAAGATGGAGAAGGTGATCGCCATCGAGACCCGCATCGCCAAGGCCAGCTACAGCCAGGTGAAGCTGCGCGATATCGACTCCAACTATCACAAGATGTCCTACAACGAGCTTGTGGCCCAGTTCCCCGGCATCGACTGGGGCAACGTGTTCCTCCTCGGCGGCTTTCCCGCCTTCACAGAGGTAAGCGTCGACCAGCCCGAGCCGATCCACGAGGTGGAGAAGATCCTAGCCGACACTCCTCTCGAGGATCTGAAGGCCTATGCCGAGGCAAAGGTCATCGCCGGTGCCTCAAGCCAACTGAGCGACGACTTCCGCAAGGTGGCTTTCGAGTTCTCAAGCAGCCTGACAGGCCAGAAACAGGACCGTCCCCGCTGGAAGCGTGCCGTAAGTCTTGTGAGCAGCACCCTCGGTGAGGCCATCGGTAAGGAATATGTAGAGAAGTATTTCCCTGAGTCGAGCAAGAAGCGCATGCTCGAACTGGTGCACAACCTGCAGAAAGCGCTGGCACAGCGCATCGACGAGGCCACCTGGATGGGCGAGGCCACCAAGGCACAAGCCAAGGACAAGCTGGCCAACTTCATCATCAAGATCGGCTATCCTGACAAGTGGAAGGACTATACCGGTCTGCAGGTGAACGACTCGCTGAGCCTGTATGAGAACCTGCAGAAGATCAGCCGTTGGGCTTCTGACGACTACATCGCCCGCCGCGTGAACAAACCAGTGGACAAGAGCGAATGGGGCATGACTCCACAGACCGTCAACGCCTACTATAACCCGACGACCAACGAGATCTGCTTCCCCGCCGCCATCCTGCAGCCGCCTTTCTTCGATCCAACAGCTGATGATGCCGTCAACTATGGTGCCATCGGTGGTGTGATCGGCCACGAGATGAGCCACGGCTTCGACGACCAGGGCTCACAGTTTGACAAGACCGGCAACCAGCACGACTGGTGGACCGCCAGTGACAAGAAGAACTTCCAGGAGCGCACGAAGGTGCTGGTAGACTACTTCTCCAACTTCGAAGTACTGCCCGGCGAGAAGATCAACGGTCAGCTGACCCTCGGTGAGAACATCGGCGACAATGGCGGTCTGAACATCGCCTTCCGTGCACTGGAGAACTCGCTGAAGGAGAACCCGCTGCCCAAGAAGGACGGCTTCACCCCCGAGCAGCGCTTCTTCCTCGCCTGGGCACGTGTGTGGGCATCCAACATGGCACCGGAGTATATCCGCATGATCATCACCAATGACCCCCACTCTCCCAACATGGCACGTGTGAACGGCGCCCTGCCACAGATCGACGCCTGGTATAAAGCCTTCAACGTGAAGAAGGGCGACAAGCTGTACCTGCCGAAGAACAAGCGCGCACATATCTGGTAAAACAAGATAATGACGTGACCCTATATATAATAAGGTGTATCCGGACGCTGTGTCCGAGTACACCTTATTTTATTATACAGACAAGAAAAGTCCCACACCGGGCTAACGGCCCGACAGAAGACACCGGCACTCCCCACCTGCCCGCCTTCATATCCGCCGGCACCCATTATCCTTCTCGGCCGGCAGAAGACTATAACTCTTTTCCATAATATTGTAAATAAAGAAAAGAAAGAATCCGTACCTTTGCAAAAGAAATCAGACCCGACACCTATCGCCGGGCGACAACACTCCCCGGACAGCGGTCTGAAAGAGACACTCGTATTCACCTATCCGCGGAAGCAGAAGACAGACGGGCGACAACACTCCTCCCTGACATCCGACGCCTGCGAAACATAAAAATTAAAGAACTATGGAAAAGAAAGTATTCAAAGTAAACGGCATGAAGTGCAACAACTGCAAGGCCAAAGTGGAAGAGGCCCTGCGTGGCGTCAACGGTGTGACCAGCGCCGAAGTGAGCCTCGAGAACGCCTGCGCCAATGTGGAGTGGGACGAGACACAGACCCATCCTGCCGACCTGAAGGCAGCCGTCGACGCACTCGGCAGATTCGAGCTCGTGCTCGACTAATCATCACAAGGGCATATCAGAACGGCAAGAGCCCTCCCGATATGCCCTTCTCTTTTTCACTCAAACAACCATTTCATCGTGAAACGAACAATCCCCGTCATAGGCATGGCCTGCGCCAGCTGCTCGGCCAATGTGGAGCGGAAGCTCCAGTCGCTGGAAGGAATCAACGAGGCCAGCGTGTCGCTGGCCAGCCGTTCCGCACTCGTGGACTACGATCCCCAGCGCATCACCCTCGAGCAGATGAAGAAAGCCATCAATGACATCGGCTACGACCTCGTGACAGAGAGCGACCGCAATGCCGAAGAGATAGAACGGAAGGCCTACCGGCTCCTCCAGCGGCGCACCCTCCTCAGCTGGCTCTTCGCCCTCATTGTGATGAGTCTCTCCATGGGATGGCTCTCCCTCGACAGCCTGCTGGCCGGCAGCCCCTCCGGCAGCACGACCATGGGTGACAGTCCCCTCAACAACCGGGTATCGCTCATCCTCGCCCTGGCCAACCTCATCGTCTGCGGCCGCTCCTTCTACCGCTCAGCCTTCAAGCAGCTCATACACCGCTCGGCCAACATGGACACGCTCGTCACGCTCTCCACCGCCATCGCCTTCCTCTTCAGCACCTTCAACGTGCTCTTCGGAGACAGTGTCTGGACCCCGCGCGGCATAGAATGGCATACCTACTTCGATGCGGCAACCATGATCATCACCTTCGTGCTCACCGGCCGCCTGCTGGAGGAGAAAGCCAAGGACGGCACCGCCTCCTCCATCCGCGAGCTCATGGGCATGGCACCGAAGACGGCACACATCGTCGACGGCGACAAGATAGAAGAAGTGCCCATCTCCACCATCGAGGCCGGCGACCTGCTCGAGGTGCGTCCCGGCGAAAAGGTGCCCGTCGACGGCGAGGTGACCTGGGCCGAGAGCTTCATGACGCCCGACGCCGCCTACGTCGACGAAAGCATGATCACCGGTGAGCCATCGCCGGCCAAGAAGACCGCCGGCTCGAAGGTGCTGGCCGGCACCATTCCCAGCCAAGGCAAATTCCGCATGCGTGCCCGCCAGATCGGCGAGAACACGGCACTGGCCCACATCATCAAGATGGTGCAGGAGGCCCAGGGCTCCAAGGCTCCCGTACAACGCATCGTCGACAAAGCCTCGCTCATCTTCGTGCCCGTGGTGGCAGGGATCGCCCTCCTCACCTTTATACTATGGTGGGCTATCGGCGGGACGGCCGCCCTCCCTCATGCCATCCTCTCCGCTGTCGGCGTGCTCGTCATCGCCTGTCCGTGCGCCATGGGACTCGCCACCCCTACCGCCCTGATGGTGGGAATCGGCAAGGCAGCCCGCAAGAACGTGCTCATCAAGGACGCCACGGCGCTGGAGACCCTCAGAAAGGTCGATGCCCTCGTGACCGACAAGACCGGCACCCTCACCCTTCCCAACCAGAACATCGACTTCACGAAGAGCGATGACCTGCCGCCAGAGGCGAGGGAGACGCTGAAGCCCCATGCCCGTGAGGCCATGGAGCAGCTGCAGAAGCAAGGAGTGGAGATCTGGCTCATGAGCGGCGACAAGGAAGACGCCGTGGCCTACTGGGCACACAAAGCCGGTGTGCGCCACTGGCAGAGCCAGGTGAAACCGCAGGACAAGGAGGACCTCGTGCGCCGGCTGCAGCAGGAAGGCAAGACCGTAGCCATGATGGGCGACGGCATCAACGACACCCAGGCACTCGCCCTGGCCGATGTGAGCATCGCCATCGGCAAAGGCACCGACGTGGCCATGGACGTGGCACAGGTGACCCTCATGGGCGATGACCTGCAGGCACTCCCCGAGGCCGTCAGCCTCAGCCGGAAGACCGTTCGCATGATCGCCGAGAACCTGTTCTGGGCTTTCATCTACAACCTCGTCTGCATTCCCCTGGCCGCCGGACTACTCTACGCTTTCGGCATCAGCTGGCAGATCACCCCGATGGCAGCCTCCGCCCTCATGGCACTGTCGAGCGTCAGTGTCGTCTTGAACAGTCTTCGGTTAAAATGGATAAAATAAAGCTGTTTGCGAGCACAAAATATTGATTTAAATCAACAAAAGCTCCAAAAATCCTAATATTATCCTAAAACACTTGTGGGAGACGCAAAAAGGCGCTACCTTTGCAGCGCAAAAACAAAGAAAGCCCCACCCATTAAGGTGAAAGGCTAATACAAAAGACATTAGGTTTAAGGTTAGTAGATTGTTTCATATAGGTTTTTAGTTTTTAGGTTTTAAGATTAGTTTTAGGTTACAAATCCCCACCATGCGTGATGTATGGTAGGGATTTGGTTTTTTATAGGGGTCTGTCCTCCCTAACATAAAAGCTCTACGATCAACTAGAAACCGACAAGAAACAACACGACTTTCTATAAAAGATGCCAGCCCCTTTTGGAACTGTCATCGTACGGATTCAGCCCTTCCTACCTCTTTCAAGAAGTGTATCTGACTACATCCGAACATCTCATAGTTATATGAAAGGCTCACCCAATAAATATTGGGGAGATATACTGCTCAGATGAAGTACAGGGGTGAAAAGCAGTGGAATGGCCCAAGGGCGCGTATGAAATGAATGCGGGAAATGAAACCCGGATCATGCGGCATGAATCCTACCGGCTGCCTGTGACGATTCTTGTCTGACTTCCTATAACGGTCATCTTGCTCTCCGTCTCTCAGAACAGATAGGATGACAGGGGCGGAGACGCTCACGGTTACCGGTTGTATGGAGAGAACAGGATGTAAATAAAAAACAGAGATTTTTATCATCGTTTCAGATTGGGAAAGGCATTTCCTGCCGGCAGCTCGTTGCCCCGGCTTTGGAAGATATACTGCGAGGGCGAATGAATATATACTGCGATGACGGATGAATATATACTGCGATGGCGGATGAATATATACTGCGATGGCGGATGAATATATACTGCGATGGCAGATGAAGATATACTGCGATGTAGGTTGAAATATATTCGACTTTTCTGGGTGGTAATTTGTTTATATACAGCGGATTACATAAGTTTTGGAAATAATGGTAGTTCACGACTCCGGTGGAGCGGCCGTCCGGCTCTCCGAATTGTTTCAACAGACAGATGATAAAGACACAAGAGGCCAAAGAGTTTTTGGTTGTGTCAAGAATATTTCTTATTTTTTAGATCACGGTGAAGCTGTGCTGATGCGCACGGCTTCAGCGTCATCCCAGACTTGTCGCCCGGTCTTGCAAGGATATGATGTCTTTTTCGGGCCCAAGCTAAACAATCCCCCATATTCATCGGGTGAGCCTGAATAGCATCCTTGCAGCGCTCCGACAAGGTGGATACCGTCATTGTGAGACCATGATAACCACCTTGCCGCCCCGTCCATAATTGCCGGAAGCGGCAACGCTCCCTCCTTATTCCTAAAATCACTGTTGGACGAGCCGACGCCGGAGGAAGAATCCCTTCGTCGCTACAAAGAAAAGCACCGTGCCGAAGATCTGCATGGCCGCCATGGCCCAGAAGGCCGACGCGTAGCCGAAGTGCTCGGCAAAGACACCACCCAGCAGGATGCCTATACCCTGTCCGAGATCCCACATCGTCAGGATCGTCGATGTGGCCGTACCCCGTTCATAATGGTGAGCCACGCCAATGATCATATTCATGAAGGCCGGCCACATGTGACCGTTGCCCAGGCCGATGAGGAACGCGGAGGCATAATAGGCCGGCATCGTCGGCGAAGCGATGAACAGCGTGTAGCCGATAGACGACAGGATGACGCCTTCGGCAGCATTGTGTGTCAGCCGTCCATCACGCAGCGACTTGCTGCCCTGCAGACGGGAAAGGATCAGTCCGACCGACAGCAAGGCAAAATAAGCGCCCGTGCCGCCCGTGATCCCCAACCGCTCCTTGCCATAGATAGCCAGATAGTTGGACATCAGTCCCCAGCAAAATCCAAAGCAGACGACATTCAGTCCGATGAGCCATCCCCGCGTGAGGAAGAAACGGTCGAGCGAGATCGGCTGCTTGTTCTTGACGATCTCCTTCTGAGGAATCTGAATGCGCATATTGACCACCAGTCCCAGCAGTGCCACCAGGAATGCCAGCCAGAAGAGGACATGGAAATTGTGCGTGTAATGATAGATGAACACACCGGCCGTCGGCGCGATGGCCGAAGCGAGGTTGTTGCTCAGACCGTAATAGCCGATGCCCTCATTGCGGCGACTGGAAGGCAGCACATCGATCGCCACTGTGTTATTGCTCACCGTAGACGCTCCAAAAGGTGCGCCATGCAGGGTACGCACAATGGCAAAGAGCAACAGCGAGGCCGCCATCAGATAACTGGCAAAGAAAAGGGCATTGACCGTCAGACAGACAAGCAGCACCTTCTTGCGGTTGAAACTGTCGATCATGAATCCGCTAAATGGACGGATGACCAGGGCGGCGATCGTATAACCGAAAAGCACAAAGCCGATCATATCCTTCGTGGCATGGAAGCTCTCACTGAGATAGATGGGCAGGAGCGGCGTGAGCAAATAAAAGGCGAAATACATGGTGAAATTAGCCACCATCGCACGGTTATAGTTCGCATTCCAGAGTTTCTCTTGTTTTAACGTTTCTGCTTCCATAATTTCTGTCATTGATGTCCTTATATCCTTGATACACATAACAACCGCGTGGCAAACGTCGCGCAGGCTCATTGCTTCTGCCGGGGAGATGCCACCTCTACATTGGAACGGGAAGACAAGAGAGCCCGGTAAGGCATGACAAAAATACGGATAAAAATCGGAACACAGACACCTTCCCCATGATTTTTTTCCAACGATCCGCCAATTTACCACGCAGGCCGACCTGCCAAAGAATATTCCTGCAGGCGGATCAGTCACGACAAAAAGGAATGCGGCCTCCACATTCACTTCCATATTATGACCGCCTCACAACCATACGAACAGCCCAATGATCAGAAAAAAGTAATATGCCCAGCGTAAAAAAATCCATATCATACAACCACCGAGCATATTCCGTCTTATAGAAGTCGCCATCCACTATCAGAATGTATATTCCGACAGAAGCGGTCACATCCTTCCCGACCTTCACCGAACATTGCCTGAAGGCCATACGGCCTAATCCCTCTGCCTGAACTCATGTGGTGTCATGCCGGTTATACGTTTGAAAAACTTACAGAAAAAGCTCGGATTAGGGAAATTCAGATCCTCGGCTATCTGTGCAATCGGAATATTCTCATACTTCAGCATTATCTTTGCATTGGTAATCAGCGCACGGTCAATCCATTCCTTGGCCGTAATGCCACTCGTCTCCTTTATCACTACCCCGAGATAGCGCGGCGTGACACACATCCTATCTGCATAGAACGACAGAGAATGGCCGCTCTTACTGTAGGTGCTGATCAACTGTATAAACCTGTCGAACATCATCCTGTTGTGCGGTTTCTTATAGTCGCTGTCGCTGCTGTGCCTGTTTTTCAGATAGTCGTAATAATGGAGCAATGAGTAGATAATACCGTCAACAACCTCGGCAGGACTGTTTTTCTGCCGGGCTATCTCCCATGCCGACTGGAACATCCGGTCTATGATGCCGACATCCCGTAGTTCAGGGGTTGCGATAAAGTTATAAGCATTGCGCTTATATTCGGCGGGGATCCTTTCCTTGAATGTCAGGTTCATCTTCTCATTGCCCACCATCATTCCACACAATTCAAAATCCTCGGAGAAACTATTGACCTGTATGATACTGCCCGAACCGATAAAGGCGATCATGTCCTTCCTCAATGTGTAGTCCATAAGGTTGACCGTCACTTTCGCCTCCCCTTTCTTTATCAGTGCCAGCCGGCAATCCTCTATAATATAAGGAGTGCCCGACCGCAGCAACTTGGCAAAGAGCTTATGTCCTGTCCGCAGCATTCCGATATCCCTGCCGATGATCTGCAGAATATTCTTTTGCTCATCGATATTTCCAATCATCGCCCTGATCTCAGAAAACGAGAAACGTTCCGGATGCATACTGTTTGTCTTCATAAACGCCTTTTTTGTATGCAAAAATATGAAAAATACGAAATAAAGACAATAAGAAACTCCTTATACTGCCCTTCTTACGATATTTTAAGTACAAAAGGAACATTTTTAGACTTTATCGGATAAGGTCACCAGACTGATTATTTCCTACCTTTGCACTGTAACACCATCAACCGTCCGGTCATGCCGCCGGGTGTGGTGTCTCAAATAATCCGAGAAAGAAAATAACCATGATATGAAACGTATTTTAGTCTTCATCATGCTGGCCGCTACAGTGATGCCCGTCTTCGCCCAGATCACCCTGAGTGAGTGCAGATCGCTTGCCCGCGCCAACTATCCGCTCATCAAGCGATTCCGTCTGGTGGAGCAAAGCCGCTCCTTATCGCTCAGCAACGCTTCCAAGGCATGGCTGCCACAAATATCACTCAATGCCAGGGCATCCTATCAAAGTGATGTGACACAAATTCCCATCGACCTTCCCGGCACCGACCTGCATCCGTTGTCGAAAGACCAATACGATGTCAGTGTACATGTCAGCCAACAGATCTATGACGGCGGTGCCGTCAGGGCATCCAGACAAGTCACCAATGCCCGCAACGATGTCGAGCGTGAGAAAGTCAATGTAGCCCTTTATGATGTATATGAGCGCATCGACCAACTCTTCTTCGGCATACTGCTGCTCGATGAGCAGATCCGTCAGGTGCGCCTCCTTCAAGACGACCTGTCGCTCAGCCTGCAGTCGGTAAGCGGCATGGTACGCGGAGGCATTGCCAACCAAACCGATATCGATGCCGTCAAGGTAGAACAGGTAAAAGCCGCCCAGACGGAAACCGGCCTGGTCACCTCGCGTGCCACCTATCTGAAGATGCTCTCCACATTCATCGGCAAGATGCTCGACGACAGCGTGCAGCTCGTACGCCCTGCCGAAGGAGATCTCACCGGAATGGTGAACAACCGACCCGAACTTGCTCTCTACAATGCCCAAGACCGGCTGCTCGACCAACAGCGCAAGACCCTTGACACCTACCTCCGTCCACATATAAGCTTGTTTCTACAAGGCGGATACGGCAATCCGGCACTCAACATGCTCAAAAATAGTTTCGACGCCTACTATAAAATAGGAGCGACACTCACATGGAACATCGGAAGCCTGTACACCCGTGCCAACGACAAGCGCAAGATCGAGACCGACCGCCTCAGCATCCGTGCCGAGCGCGAGGCATTCCTCTTCAACACCGGACTGCAAAGCGAACTGCAACGCGGTAATATTGAAAGCCTGCACAAACAGATAGCTCAAGACGATGAAATCATCGCCCTGCGTCAAAGCATACGCGCCAAGGCCGACACGAAAGTGGCCAACGGTACGGAGACCGTCAATGAGATGCTGCGCGACATCAATGCCGTAAGTGAGGCTAAGCTGGCGAAAGCCTTCCACGAGATACAACTTCTACAGGAAACATACAAACTGAAAAACATAAACAACTTCTAGCATGACAAAGAAACTTCCGCTCATACTCCTGTCCGTGGTCCTCGCGGCATGCTCGTCAGGCGATCCCGACTATGATGCCACAGGCATGTTTGAAGCCACTGAGATCATCGTTTCCGCCGAGGGGAACGGCCGGCTGCTCTCTTTCGGCATCGAGGAAGGCGACCGGCTGCAAGCCGGCAGCCAGGTGGGACTCATCGACACCGTGCAACTTCAGTTACGGGCCATGCAGCTCGGTGCCACCAAAGACATGTATGCTACCCAACGCCCTGACATCGAGACACAGATCGCCGCCACGCGACAGGAACTGGCCAAGGCCGAGGAAGAGCAACGGCGCTATGAGGCGCTGGTGAAAGACAATGCCGCCAACCGTAAGATGCTGGATGACGCCATAAGCAACGTACGCGTCCTCCGCCGCCGTCTTGCCGCCCAGCAGTCGTCACTCGACAAGAGCACGAACAGTCTCAACCGTCAGATGACTGCCACCGAGATACAGAGACGCCAAGTGATCGACCAGCTGCGCAGGTGTCATGTGACGTCACCCATCAACGGTACGGTGCTTGAGAAATATGCTGAAGCCGGTGAATATGCCACGACGGGCAAGCCCTTGTTCAAGATCGCTGACGTGGACGACATGAAGCTACGGGCCTATGTCACCGCCGACAGGCTCAATGCGATAAGGATCGGGCAGAAGGTAAAGGTGTACGCCGATGAAGGCAAGGACGGACGACGCGCCTATCCGGGCACCGTCACATGGATATCCGACAAGGCCGAGTTCACTCCCAAGACCATCCAGACGCGCGACGAACGCTCAAACCTCGTCTATGCCGTGAAGATCTGGGTCAGGAACACCGACCACCTTATTAAAATAGGTATGTATGGTGACGTCCAATTCTGATATCAAGGGGATTGTCCAGGCCGAGGGCCTCTGCAAGAGATACGGCAAGACCATGGTCGTCCGCCATCTCTCCTTCAGTGTTGACGAGGGAGAGATCTATGGCATCATCGGACCCGACGGTGCCGGCAAGACCACACTCTTCCGCATCCTGACCACCCTTCTCCTTCCCGACGACGGCAAGGCGAGCATCGACGGACTCGATGCCGTGGCCGACTACCGGTCTGTACGCCGCCGCATCGGCTACATGCCCGGCCGCTTCTCGCTCTATCAGGACCTAACGGTAGAAGAGAACCTCAGCTTCTTCGCATCGGTGTTCAACACGTCCATTCAGGAGAACTATGACATGATAGCCGACATCTACCGTCAGATAGAGCCGTTCAAGAACCGTAGGGCCGGCCGTCTCTCCGGTGGAATGAAGCAGAAGCTCGCGCTCTGCTGTGCCCTGATACACGCTCCCCGCGTGCTGTTCCTCGATGAGCCGACGACAGGCGTCGACCCTGTGTCGCGCCGTGAGTTCTGGACGATGCTGAAAAAGCTGCGTCATGACCACCGTCTGACGGTGTTGGTGTCCACACCCTATATGGACGAGGCATCGTGGTGCGACCGCATATCGCTGATGCAAGCCGGCCAGTTCATGCAGACCGACACGCCACATGGCATCGTCAAGGCTTATGCTGCCCGGCTGTTTGCCGTCAGGGCTGCCGACATGCACCGGCTCATGACCGGTCTGAGAGCCTGTCCGCTTGTAGCGACATCGTTCTCCTTCGGCACCACCTGCCACGTGACGCTCGCTTCCGAGGCTACCCCTGACGATCTGCGTTCCTGGCTCACCGGACACGACTATCAAGAAGTAGACATCAGTGCGATCACCCCCTCGGTGGAAGACTGCTTCATGGCACTAATGCAAACATCAGAGAAATGACAGACGAAAACGTTATCACAGCCGAGAACCTCACGAAACGCTTCGGTGACTTCGTGGCCACCGACCATATCTCCTTCAGCGTCAGACGCGGTGAGATCTTCGGCTTCCTAGGAGCCAACGGAGCCGGCAAGACGACGGCCATGCGCATGCTCTGCGGTCTCAGCCGTCCTTCAGAGGGCCGTGCCACAGTGGCAGGCTTCGATGTCGCAACCCAGTCTGAGCAGGTAAAGCGCCACATAGGCTACATGAGCCAGAAGTTCTCGCTCTACGACGATCTCACCGTGAAAGAGAACATGCGCCTTTTCGGCGGCATCTATGGCATGGGGCGCCGGCAGATCGCCGTACGTACGGAGGCCATGCTTGCCGAGCTCAGGCTGCACGATGAGCGCAACACGCTGGTGGGATCGCTGCCGTTGGGATGGAAGCAGAAGCTGGCCTTTGCCCTCGCCATCTTCCATGAGCCGGAGATCGTATTTCTCGATGAGCCTACCGGAGGCGTCGATCCTGTCACACGACGTCGGTTCTGGGAGCAGATCTATCAGGCATCCGACCACGGCATCACCGTATTTGTCACTACCCACTATATGGACGAGGCCGAATATTGTGACAGGGTGTCGATAATGGTCGACGGAAAGATCGAGGCCCTCGACACACCATCGGCGCTGAAGCAACGCTTCGGAGCCGACAGTCTGTATGACGTCTTCTTCAGCCTTGCACGAAGCGCCAAGCGTGAATAGGGCGGCAGACACATGGACCGGAAGACCTGGCCAGATCCCGACCGTCATCAGACCGCAGCCCCCTATGAGACGAGCTTGCCCGATGCCACCACCCTTTTCGTCCGTCACTCCATTCCGACACGGCATGCCGCGCCTTCGACAAAGACGGCAGACAGGCCACCCGAAAACAATATGAAATCCTTCGGATCACTTATGACCAATTGGGATTAAAAAGACGTTATAGATACATATTATGAGACGGTTTCTTTCATTTGTCCGCAAGGAGTTTTATCATATCTTCCGCGACTGGCGCACCATGCTCATCCTACTGGTCTATCCTGTCGTGCTCATCCTGCTGTTCGGCTATGCCGTCACCACAGAGGTGAAGAATGTACGTGTGGCCGTACTCGATCTGTCGCATGACGCCGTCACCTCCAAGGTCTGCGGCCATATTGCGGCCAGCCGCTATCTCGTCATGGCCGACACGCCTCACAGCCGTGCAGAGGTAGAGGCCCTGTTCAGAAGTGGCGGCATCGATGTGGCGATCATCTTCGGGAGCGGCTTCGCCGGTAATCTCCGTCATGACGGTCGTGCCCATGTGCAGATCCTTGCCGACGGCAGCGAGCCCAACCAGGCCGCCGTACGTGTGCAGTATGTCCAGCAAGTGCTGGCCGCGGCGCAAAAGGAGGTCATGGACAATACCGTTGGCCGTAGCCTCACCATTGTTCCCGTCACACGCATGCTCTATAACCCGCAACAGAAAAGCGAATACAATTTCGTTCCGGGTGTCATAGGCATGATCCTGATGCTTATCTGCGCCATGATGAGCAGTATCGCCATCGTGCGAGAGAAAGAGAGCGGCACCATGGAAGTGCTGTTGGCCTCGCCCCTTCCACCGGCGTGTATCATCCTGGCCAAGCTCGTCCCCTACTTCATCATCTCCTGTATCAATCTTACAGCCATACTGCTGCTGTCCTTTTTCCTGCTCCATGTGCCGATGGCAGGCAGCATGGCCTGCTTCCTCGGGGTGACGCTGCTCTACATCCTCGTCTCACTCACGCTCGGCCTGCTCATCTCCACCCTCGTCAGCACACAGATTGCAGCCATGATCTTATCGCTGTTACTCATCGTGCCCACCATCTACCTTTCCGGCCTTGTCTTTCCGCTCGAAAGCATGCCCTCCATTCTTCGCGGATTGTCGGCCATTGTCCCGGCCCGATGGTATATCGACGCGGCACGCAAACTGATGATACAGGGCAGCAGCGCTGTCTATGTAGCTGCCGATGCCGCCGTCATGGCTGTCATGGAGGTAGTGCTTCTTGGCGTGTCACTCCGATTGTTTAAAGTAAGACTATAGTATTATGGTGATAAAATACCTTATAGAAAAAGAGTTCCTTCAGATCAGACGCAATGCCATTCTTCCTAAGCTGTTTGTCATGCTACCCCTGATCCTGCTCATCGTGATTCCTTATGCAGCCAATCAGGAGATCAAGAACCTAAAGTTTTGCGTCATCGACAACGACCACAGCTCCTTCTCACGCCGTCTGGTGCAAAAAGCCGATGCCTCGACCTATTTCTCGCTCACCGGTGTCTATGACGGTCACCCATCGGCCATGAACGCTATTGACAACGGCGATGCAGATCTGATCCTCGAGATAGGACAGAACTTTGAAAAAGACCTCATCAAGACCGGCATTGCCCATGTCGATGTCGAGGCCAATGCCGTGAACGGAATGAAAGGCATGCTCGCACAGGCCTATATGCTGCAGATCCTGTCCGACTATGCGACACAGCTCAGCGAAGAACAGGGAATGAACAACGGCCGGACCGCTTCTGCAGGGGCGGATGTCAGGCCAAGATACCTTTATAATCAACAGCTCGACTACAAGATGTTTATGGTTCCGGCCGTAATGGCCATGCTCCTGACGCTGCTCATCGGTTTCCTGCCGGCTCTCAACATTGTCGGCGAGAAGGAGCGCGGTACGATCGAACAGATGAATGTCACACCTGTCGGACGCTTCGCCTTCATCTTCTCCAAGTTGATACCTTATTGGCTCATCGGGCTGTTCATGCTTACCTGGTCGGTGTTTCTCGCGTGGGTCATCTACGGGCTGTTCCCGGCAGGCAGCGTCTTACTGCTGTTTATCCATGCCACCCTGTTCCTGCTCATCGTGTCAAGCCTGGGGCTCATCGTATCCAACTATTCCTCCACCATGCAACAGGCTGCCCTGCTGATGTTCTTTTTCCTCGTGATATTCATTCTGATGAGCGGTATGCTCACGCCAGTGTCTGCCATGCCCCGTTGGGCACAGCTCATGACCTACGCCAATCCGCTACGCTATTTCATTGAGGTGATGCGTGCGATCTATCTTAAAGGCAGCAGTTTCACTGATCTTCAGACACCGTTCTTCGCCATGCTGGCCTATGCAGCCATTTCATGGGCATGGGCCATAGCAAGCTATAAGAAAAGCATATAACCCATTCCATCAGACATATCTCCGCGTGGCATTATGATCATGAAAGGCCACCCCCTTCGTCCATATCTCTTCACACGACAACATCATACAAATTGCTTGAACTATTCTATCATCGGTCATATTACAATCGATATATATGCCAACAGTACAAAATATTGCCGACGAATGCCAAATGTAGATAAGGGGGAAGAAAGGCTACGTCATGCCACGTTCCATCTTATGTTCTTCTCCAGCCCTCGGCCGAGATGAACAAAGAAGCTCATCCATACCAATCCAGTCAGTATGACCTGCCGAATTTCTTACTCCCTCTCGTAAAGAAGGAACGCTTGGAGGACAAACCACAGATAAAACCCAGACTCGCCCCGAACATGCCTTACTTCAACAATACCCTCTTGCCAAAAGGAGCGAGCGACAGACGGGCCATCTTGAAATGTTGTCTTCCGAAGGGAATGCCTATGATCGTGATAAACAGTAATACACCAAAGATGATGTGCATGAGCCATGCCCACAAGCCACCCATAATGATCCACAACACATTGAGTGGGATACGAATGCAACCGTCGAGTGAATCCGTATCCTCTATCTCCGCCCCAAAAGGCCATAAACACAACAGGCCGATCTTGAAAGTCTGGAACGCCACAGGCAAGCCGATGATCGTGCAGGCCATCGCTAGACTGCCGGTGAAATATCCGATGGCAGCTTCCAGTCCACCGAAAACCAGCCATAACACATTTCCTATTATTCTCATAGTCTTTCTTTTTAATCGTTTACTATCATTCTATCTTTCAGATTCCAACGAGTATGCATCTCAATGCGAGACCATTTACTGTCCTGATCGGAATAAGATCATTATGTCGATTACCATCCCGATGTTTCACAACCAGCCAACATATTTGTTATAAATGACAAAACGATATTACTATGTATCCCTCGTTTTTTTGTGAATATGCCAACCTTATGACAATTCATTCCCTACTCCTACTGTTGGCATAGGTCTCATCATAGCCTTAAAGGGAGACTTACTCATATCGATTGCCCATCACATACATCCGCCCAATACCTCATCCACTTTTCTCACGTCCAATCCACTTCTTGTGCCACGACAAAAGGATCATCTCCAATGGGCCAATAATTGGATGCCTTGAAGTCCAAGCGTCACTTACATACAGTCAACGCCTAGTCGAGTTGTATCAACTCGTATTTCTGGCTTCCCATTCCAAGCGACTCGGCATGGTCCAACGTATGCATGCCATGGCGTGAGTCTATCCGTTCGATCAGATGGATCTTACCGTGATCCTGAGAAGAGCGTACGAGATCGGTGCAGGCCCTGTCGAGAGCGACGGGATCGAGTGAGGCCAAGATGCCAATGTCGCCCATCTTCGGATCTTCCGGAGAAGCGTCGCAGTCGCAATCCACCGACAGGTTGTTGGCCACGCTGATATACAGGATTTTCTTCCCGTAATGATCAGCCACGGCCTTGGCTGCCTCAGCCATTGACTCCAGGAAATCGTCCTGGGCAGGATGGCCCCAGCTTGTCGTGCTCGTTCCGGCGGAATGGATCAGCCGCTTACCATTGGAGGACGCTATGCCGATGGACATGTTCTTGATGGCTCCACCAAACCCGCCCATTGCATGTCCTTTGAAATGGGAAAGGATGATGATGAAATCGTAGTTCAACAGGTCCTTGCCTACGATGTCTCGAGTCAGGTGCTTGCCACCACTGACAGGGAGGTCAGTCTCTCCCTCCGCATCCATGATATCCACCGGCGCGATAGCGGTAAATCCGTGGTCGGCAGCCGCCTTGAGGTGACTCTCCGTATTGCTACGGCCACCACCGTATGCGGTGTTGCACTCCACGATGGTTCCGTTCACCTTCTGCACCAGGTCCTTAATCAGTGCCGGTTGCAGGAAATTGTGTCCGCCGGGCTCACCTGTGGACAATTTCACCGCTACCTTACCGCTAGCCTCGCGGTCGAGAGCCTCATAGATCTTGATCAAATTCTCCGAGGATATCGTTTTATACCAATACACTTTCGGCAGGCCCGTCTCTAGAGAAGCTACCGGCCGGGAAGCGTCCTGCCCGTTATGCGTCCGGGCACACACGAATGTGGCAAACAAGACTGCCATCATCATCAAGATACTCTTTCTCATCATTGTAATGGATTAAATGTTTTCAAAAGTTCAGATTGACACCGGCCATCACCGTTGCCCGCGGCATGGGATAACCGGCATTGATCTCATATCTCTGTGCCAGCAAGTTCTCTCCCCGTGCCCAGATATCCATCCATTGCGACATGCGGAAAGAGGCGCGTAGATTCCAAAGCACAAAATCTTCCTTGCTCTCGTCGCCACCCACCGCAGTATAGAGTCCGGCAATATACTGCACTCCGGAAGAAACGTTCCAGCGTCCGCAGGAAAGATTCGCACCCACGTACAACTTGTGCTCAGGTGCGGCGATGACCGGGTTTTTCATGTGCAGATAGCTGTAGTTGCCGTCCACCGATCAATAACGGTTGATGCGGTAAGCTCCCTGCAATTCCACGCCGCTGTTCTCTATCCTACCCGAATTTTGGTTCAGCATGCCACTGCCATGCGGATTGGGTAATGTCACGATGAGATTCTTTCCGTCTATGTAAAACAGGTTCACACCATAGGTCAGCCATCCATCCATCAGTCGCTGGGAAAAGGCCAGCTCGTAGCTCCACATCGACTCCGGCTGCAAGTCCGGATTCTGCGGCGGAAACATATACATCTCACGCAGGATCGGATAACGGAATCCCTTCGAGGCCGATACCTTCAGCTCCATGGCGTGAGGGAGATGGAAAGCCAGCCCGGTCTGCGGCACCCATTCCAATCCGATACGCGAATGATGATCGGCACGGAGCCCCGCATTGAATGTGAGCCACGCCCCGATATCCTGACGGAAATCGACATACCCGGCCAGCTCATCCTCGCGCTTATCCTCCAGGTCGGACGTCGTCCCGTTTTTTTCTCCACTCACATATTCATTCCAGGCATGCCCGCCATACCGGAACCAGTCAAAGCCCAAAGTAGTGCGGTTACCTCTGAAGAGCCGGGCACTCTGATAGAGGGAAACGCCCATCATGTTGTCATTCGAGAGGAATCGCTCATCCTTCGGTCCTTCACCGGCAGAAGGGGTATAGCCATCATTGATCCAATGATGGCCCCAGTTATAGAAGAAGCTAACGGCACCAGAGGTCTTCTCATAATGATTCTCCACTGCCAACGCCGTCATGCCACGTGTAATGCGTTGGTCGCCGTCGACCAACGGCGCACCTGCCGGTCCGGGATACGAGGCATTGAAATGGGTCACGTTCACGTCACCCCACACATTCCAGTTGTCAGTCATCTCATAGCCCAGTTTGGCATATCCACCGTATTGCTCGAATCCCATGTCAGGTCGATGGCCGTCCGTGCGGTTGTATGACCCGGAGACCACACTGGAGAAACGTCCCTTTCGTATGCGGTTGGTCAATTCCGTCTCGAGCGTATTATAAGATCCATATCCTGCACGGACATTCGTCTTCACCCCATCACCCTGCATCTTACGGGTGACGATGTTGATCACGCCTCCCATCGCGTTGGAACCGTAAAGGACCGAGGCCGGCCCCCCGCAACACCTCCACCCGTTCGGCAAGGAACGACTGATAGGCATCCGCTATCGGATGGCCAAATATGCCGGCATACTGAGGATGACCGTCTATCATCACCATCAGCCGGGCGGTTCCTCCACTCAAGCCGCGCAGGGAGATGCTGCCGGCCGCTCCTCCCGACACTCCATATCCCATTATTCCACGGGCAGTGACAAACAAGCCGGGAACCTGTTCTGTCAGCACCGGCAACAGCGACGACTGTAAGGACCGGTCTATCTTACTGCGATCCACCACCGTCACGGTCTGGGACAGATGACGGACATCCGTCTCATTGCGGGTGCCGGTAACGACCACCTCATCTATCTCATGCGTTTTCCCCATATTGAGGGTGTCACGGATCTGTGCTTGAGCCATTCCGACCTGAACGGAGAGTGCCGTCAATATCATTATATATAGTCTCTTTTGTCTCATTGATACCCTTTTCGTCTGTTCATTTTGCGTTTTATTTGTAGAGTGTTTCTATCTGTCAACAACCATCCTGTAATGTCTCAGTGTCAATCCCACACTCATCAGGCCTCATCCGATAGCAACTGGCCGAACCCATGGCGATGCTATCCTTCATCGCTTATCTTACTATCACAAGACACGTTCTTACCCTTCCGGACCTCTGCAACGCCTGTTCTTTCTTAACCCTGTCATATCCATGACATCGACGGGCACAACACCACTGACGAAAACATTCCCAGCATAGCCATAAGGTCAAGTCCAACCATAACAATCCGGCAAGTCGGCTATACATATAGTTGTGCTATACACCTTTCGCTCCGGCATCTCTCCGGGGGCTACTTCCGGTTTTTCACATACACATGCTTTATGCTTGGGGTGGAGGTATCTCTCTTCTCTATCTCGAACTTATCCTTATTCGCCTCTATCAGTTCCGACAATTTAGAGAAGCCATAATTTCGGGAATCAAAATCCGGCATCTTCTTCAGCATCAGATTACCGACATTCGCCAGGAACGCCCATCCGTTATCATCCGCCAGATCCTCGACTGACTGGCTCAACAATTTAATGATCTCGTCTTTCGGACCTTTCGTCGCGGTCTCCTTATTATATGCACTTGCCTTCGCATGGTTAAGGATCTCGATATAGATAAACTTGTCACACGACACGATGAAAGAATGCGGCGTCTTCTGTTCACCCATGCCGATCACAAACTTACCCGACTCCCGCAGGCGAACGGCCAGACGCGTAAAGTCGCTGTCACTCGACACTATGCAGAAGCCGTCCACCTTATCCGCATGTAAGATATCCATGGCATCAATGATCATAGCCGAGTCCGTGGCATTCTTACCTGTCGTATAACTATATTGTTGAATAGGCGTGATAGCATAATCGAGCAGGACCGACTTCCAGCCAGAAACGGTGGGCTTCGTCCAGTCTCCATAAATACGCTTGATAGTTAAGGTACCATACTTGGCAATCTCCTCCAACATTCCCTTGACGTTGGAATAGGGTACGTTGTCTGCATCAATCAGTACTGCTAATTTGTGATCCTTTCTATTCATGAATACCTATAATTAAAGTTCGCTCTATGCAATAACACTGACCTTACGGAATCATCATACTGTCATCTCAAACTACCTCATGGTCATATTGCCATGACATCTTCTCATTATCGGCCAACGCGTCATATATGATGCAAATATAATAGATTTTATTTAATATAGGTATATCAAGAACACGATAATTTTTCTTGGGAATTGGCTTACATTAGATGGATGATGCTTTTATGAATCTATCCTTATCTCCTTCATATTGCCCGTAGATAACAGAAGTTCCATAAGATCATGACCATTATTTGAACCAGTGTGACCATTGCTCTTGCCATGGAGATGTTTAAATGGCATTACGCGACAGACCGTTGGACTGACCACCATGACACAGGGGAAAGTCCCATAATCATGGATGACCGATAAGACAAGAAGATGGTTAGCCATGAAAAGAGCAGGACAACTCCATCACTGTATCTGCAAGGAGGCGTATGGCTTCCCCGACCAGCTTAGGTGCCGATGATGCTCCCTTATGAAGGTTACCATCTAACTATCCGTGTACGTAACCTGACAAATACTAGAAAAGCCTTAAGATCTGTCGATCTTAAGGCTTTCTGCGGTGCGTACGAGATTCGAACTCGTGACCTCCTGCGTGACAGGCAGGCATTCTAACCAACTGAACTAACGCACCAGTGGTGCAATTGATCAAGGTGTTGGCGGTGCGTACGAGATTCGAACTCGTGACCTCCTGCGTGACAGGCAGGCATTCTAACCAACTGAACTAACGCACCTTTTTGCTATCGGTAGCCCCTTGTTCTAATTGCGAGTGCAAAGGTAGCAATTTATTTACAAACCTCCAAACTTTTCACGAACTTTTTTCCAAAAAAGTATTGCATCACCCAAGCGTCCTTGTACTGATTATCCTCCCTCAGCCAGTCTTTTAGCTCCATTTGTCGTTGAAAGCCAAGCGATTGGAAAAGATGCACCGAAGCTGTATTGTCCTGGCACACGATGGCATAGAGCTGGTGAAGATTCAATATGTTGCGGGCATAGTCGATAAGCTGGGAAAGTGCCGACCAAGCATATCCCTGCTCACGATAACGTTTCAAGATGACGATGCCCACCTCTGCCCGTCCGTGCTGAGGGTTAAAATTGACAAGATCGACTATCCCAACCGTCTCATGGGCGACATTCTCAGCTATCATTCTCAGTTGACGGTCTACATAAATGTCACAGGAGCAGTTGGCGATGTAATTGTGCAGTGCATAGCGCGAATAAGGTACATTGGTGGTTCCCACCTCCCATAAATCGCGATCGTTCTCCATCTTATACAGCAGGTCAAGGTCCTCAGGCTCAAGCGCGCGAAGTCGGACAATGGGACGAGTGTTCTTTTCTGTTTGTTTGTTTTTCATCATCGCTTAAAGTTAGTGGATTATATCTACAAGAAGATGCGTGGCTTCACCTGACCGGTCTATTGCACCACTTGCGTGGCCGTGATCAACAAGCCTGCATCAGGATCATAGGTTGCCAGCTGTTCGCGTGGCTGCTGTTGCTGCGAGGCAAGCGCCTCCAATATCGATGTATAATTATAGACCGACACATCGTAGACCGCATAGACCGGAGCCCCTTCCTCCGGCTCGGTCACCAGTCCGCGACGGTGGCAAAAGAGATCAAACTTCTCCTTGTTTTGCCGGCTGCCATGAAAGACATATACCGCATCGGGAAAGACTGCTGTCGAGGGACTGAAAAAGCCCAACGCCCGGCGTGCTCCCCGGAACTGCAGGAGACAAAGGGCCTGGAGAGCCTTGAGATAGATACCTGCCTGCACAGGCACCGAGAGAAGCCACGACAAATGTCCGTAATGTTTCCGGAAGAAGATGAGCATGGCCTCATAGAACACATGGACATAGCGGAAGCTCGACTTCTGCGTGCTCTCTCCTTTATAATGCAGGATTCTCAGAGGCAGATACCAGTTGTGCCAACCCTTCTTGAGCAAACGATAACTCAAGTCGATATCCTCGCCGTACATAAAGAAAGTCTCGTCGAGCAGTCCCACCTCTGCGAGCGCCTCTCGGCGCAACAGACAGAAAGCGCCACTGACGATATCGATCTCTACGGGTTCATTCCACGGCAGCCATCCCATGTAATAGCGGCCGTAACGCCGGCTCTCCGGAAAATACGCGCACAGTCCCGACATCTTATAGAAAGCCGTCAGCGGAGAAGGCACGCCGCGCCGCGATTCAGGAGCCGAACTGCCATCGCTGTTCAGCATGTGCACGCCACAGGCTCCGGCTTCAGGATGACCATCCATGAAGGCGACCGCACGCTTCAACACATCCTCACCGACCAATGTGTCGGGATTGAGCAGAAGCACATAGTCACCCTCCGCCTCGCGGATAGCCTTGTTATTGGCTCGGGCAAATCCGAGATTGTGCATCGACGCGATGAGCTTTACCTGCGGATAATGTTCGGTCACAGCCTCTACCGATCCGTCACCGGAATGATTGTCTACTACAAACACTTCTGCCTCCATCCCGTCAAGGGCACGGAATACCGACCGCAGACACTGCAGGAGATAGGAACGGACACGATAGTTGACGATGATGACGCTAAGCTTCATAGACACCTTCTTTATTTTTCATCCTGTCCATCCGGCTTGTCAGCAACTTCCTCGTTCTGTTCCAGCTTCTCCCTGTCGTCCAGCTCCGCCATCTCCTGCTCACAGCGTGTCTTTGAGGGATAGACGAAGAACAGGCTGAGCAACAGGATAATGGACATATAACCGAACGCGACAGCCATGAACTGATAATAGAGCACGGCATTCAGCACAATCGGTACACAGAGCATCAACAGACGAACGATGCTCCATGTATGCAGAGCCTTCATACGCCCCTCGACCAACAGCCGGTGGATGCGCTTGAAGCGGAAAAGGAACAAAGCTACCGGGATAGCCACGATCGTGGCCAGCTCCATAACGATCTGCCAGACGAACTGGCATGCAGAACGATCGGCCCAACCGCCTTCCAGTAGCCAGTGACTCTCATATACCACCACGATAAGGATGGTCAGGACGACAGACGTCCAAAGAATAGCTTGCAATATATGACGCAAACGGTTCATAATCAGTATAGAAACATCTTATTTTATAAAAAATAAAGGCGGCAAGCCGCAGAGCCACCTGCCTTCCTGCATACATCACTGGTCGAAAGGCGTACGGTTGAGTATCGAACGTCCCAGCGTCACCTCGTCCGTATATTCCAGCTCATTGCCGACCGAGATACCCCGTGCGATGACACTCACCTTCACATCGAGCCCGCGCAACTGCCGGGATATATAATAATTAGTAGTGTCGCCCTCCATGGTAGAGCTCAGTGCCAGGATCACCTCACGGATTCCTCCCGCCTTCACCCGTTCCACCAAAGAGGCGATCTCCAGATCGCCCGGTGCTATGCCGTCCATGGGCGAGATGATGCCTCCAAGCACGTGGTACAGTCCGTGATACTGCTGTGTATTCTCCACCGCCATCACATCCTGAATATTCTCCACCACGCAGACCGTCGACGCATCACGCGAATGATCGCTGCAGATCGGGCACACCTCGGTGTCGCTGATGTTGTGGCACACCTTACAATACTTCACGTCTTTCTTTAGGTGAGAGAGTGCAGACACGAAGCCGTCAACCGTTTCCTCGCTCTGACGGAGCATAAACAGCACAAGCCGCAAGGCACTCTTGCGGCCGATACCCGGCAGGCGGGAGAACTCGCTCACCGCCCGTTCAAGCAATACGGAGGGATACTGATCCATTAGAGATAAATGCCAATACCCAGATTAATCCCTATCGTGCTATAGTCAGAATGATTCTTAAAACTCTGCTGATAGTACACTGACGGCTCGATGGTCACGGTGCGGCTGACAAAGAAAGCATAACCTGCCTCTACGCCCGGCATCACGTCGTTATAGTTGTGGAAGGCATGCACGAATTTCGCATTCACGCCCAGAAACAGACCATTCTGTACGATATAATAACGGCCACCGACGCCCAGATTCATATAATCGGCAACGGCATCACTGCCTGAATGGTCATAACCGGCCTGTCCGTAAATCATCCAATTGTCTTCAAGCATATAACCCACCTTGGCGCTCAAGCCCAGGTTGAGTTTGTTGAGACCGCTATAGCTCAGATTGAGACCTGTGAGCGATGCTCCTACGTACATCTTGTCCTTCTCAAACTGGGCACTCGCCGTTATGCAAGTCAGCAGTGCCAGCATCATCATGATAATTTTCTTCTTCATAAATATAATGTATTAGTTGTTGGCTTTCTTTCCGTCACGAGCCTTCCATACACAAAACCAGATGGCAGCGATGAGGAAGACGATCACCGTACCCACATAAGCCACCGTCGGGTTGAGTCCCAAAGCCATCGGCGACACAAGAAGGAAGGTAGCGCAGACCAGTGTCATGAACAATGCGGGAACGAGCACCATGAGGTAAGCCTTGTGCGTGCGCACCATATATACCACTATCATCCACAGAGTGAACACGGACAGTGTCTGGTTGGACCAGCCGAACCACTGCCAGATCATGTTGAACCCATCGGGATTGGTCTCCTGCCAGACAAGCAAGGCAATGACGACAAGGAACATCGGGACAGCGACATACAACCGCTTCACCACTGATTTCTGTTCGAGATGCAGTGCCTCGGCGATCATCAGGCGGGCGGAACGCAAGGCCGTGTCACCGCTTGTGATAGGAGCGGCCACCACGCCAAAGACTGCCAGCAGGCCACCGAAGAGGCCGAGCCAACCCGTGCACACCTTTTCCACCACCGTCGGTGCGGTAAAGAACTGTATGAGCGTCTTTCCCGCTCCACCCTGATACTGATTGGTGAACTGATTGACCGTCTCGGCATCGACACACTCCTTCCATCCTCCGTAATAGAAGAAATAGATAGACACCGTAGCCCAGATCAGTGCTACGATTCCCTCACAGATCATCGCACCGTAGAAGATGGGGCGTCCCACTTTCTCATTCTTCAGGCAACGGGCCATCAACGGACTCTGCGTGGCGTGGAAGCCACTGATGGCTCCGCAGGCGATCGTCAGGAACAAGCAAGGAAAGAGGGGATTGGCAGCCATATATGAGGAGGTGCCCAACATGGCAGCAGGCACATTGCTATTGGCATTGTCGAGGCCTGTCCATAGCTCAGGCAGCTCCGGCATGGTCACATAGAGATAGACCAACAACGAGAAAGCCATGAAGAGCAGGGCAAAGGCAAAGATGGGATAGAACCGGCCGATGATCTTGTCTATGGGCAGCATGGTGGCCAGGATGTAATAGATCAGGATCACGACCACCCAGCCCATCGTCGTCCAGCCAAAGTCTTTCAACAGAAGGGCAGGACTGTAGACAAAGACGACACCCACCATCAGCAAGAGGAAGACCGAAAAGACGAGCATCACGCGTTTGGCCGTACCACCAAGATAGTCGCCGATAAGTTGGGGCATATTGGCTCCGCCATGACGCACGGAGAGCATGCCGCTTAGATAATCGTGCACGGCCCCGGCAAAGATACACCCGAGGACGATCCACAAATAGGCCACCGGTCCGTACCACGCACCCATGATGGCACCAAAGATCGGGCCTGTTCCAGCAATATTGAGAAACTGGATCATGAACACTTTCCAGCTCGGAAGCTGGATATAATCTACACCATCGGCCATGGATACAGCAGGTGTGGGACGGTCGTCGGGACCGAACACGCGCTCGACAACCTTGCCATAGAGCAAGTAACCGACAATCAAAGCCAATAAGGCTAACGTCAATGAAATCATTATTAATCCGTCCTTTAAGTTTAAAACCTAATGCAAATGTACGATAATAATTCGGAAAACAAAAAATATAACCGTACCTTTGTGGGCAAAATCAGAAAATAATGAGATTTGCCGACAAAAGTGAAAAATAATGAGAAATAAAGGACAAAATAAATATCAACCATTACAGCTAACGACCCCTCCGTCTACCCGTCAGCTGCGGAAAAGCCATCGGCCGACTGTAGTCAAGATACTGCTGACCCTTCTCTCCCTATGCCTTCCCAGCCTGTTGCCGGCCAATTCACTTCTTGACACGCCGTCGCCCAAGCGGGAGGTGCGTGCCGTATGGCTGACCACCATCGGCGGGCTCGACTGGCCGCACTCTTATACAGGTACTCATGGCAACGAACATGCCATCCGTAAGCAGAAGGAGGAGCTCTGCCGGATACTCGATCAATACCAGCGCGACGGCATCAACACCGTGCTGCTCCAGACCCGCATCCGCGCCACCACGATCTTCCCCTCTGCCATGGAGCCTTGGGACGGCTGTCTCAGTGGCGTACCGGGCAAGACTCCGGGCTACGATGCCCTCCAGTTTGCCATCGAGGAGTGCCATCGGCGCGGCATGGAACTGCAAGCCTGGGTGGTGAGCCTGCCCGTGGGAAAATGGAACGCGCTGGGCTGCGCACAACTGCGAAAGAAGTATCCCGGCCTCATCCGCAAGATCGGTCCCGACGGATACATGAATCCCGAGGATCCGCGCACAGCCCGGTATATCGCCGAATTCTGTAAAGACATCGTCCGCCGTTATGATGTCGACGGCATCCACCTCGACTATATCCGCTATCCGGAGCAATGGAAGATCCGCGTGCCCCTCGATCAGGCACGCAACAACATCACACGGATCGTCCGCGCCGTACACGACCGTGTGAAAGCACTCAAGCCCTGGGTAAAAATGAGCTGCTCGCCCGTCGGAAAGTTTGACGACCTCACCCGCTACTGGTCACACGGATGGAATGCCTATACAAAGGTGGCACAGGACGCTCAGGGATGGCTCCGCTCGGGACTGATGGACCAGCTCTTCCCGATGATGTATTTCCGTGGCGACCAGTTCTTTCCCTTCGCCATCGACTGGCAGGAGCAATCGTACGGCCGCATCATCGCTCCCGGTCTCGGCATCTATTTCCTCGATCCCCGTGAGGGACGCTGGACATTGCAGGACATCGAGCGTGAGATGTACGTGCTCCGTTCCGAAGGACTCGGACACACCTTCTTCCGCGGGCGCTTCCTCACCGACAACACGCAGGGCATCGAAGATTTCGTACAGCAGTTCAACCGCAACCTCGCCCTCGTGCCGGCAATGACATGGGTCTCCGCCACCCGGCCAGACGCCCCCACCGGCCTCACCATAAAGGAAGGCATCGTGCGTTGGAAAGGATCTACACCTTATTATAATATATATGCCAATCCCGACGGTCCGGTCGATCTGCGCGACGCCTCCCAACTGGTGGCTATCCGTGTGCCGGCCGACTCTCTCATCGCACCTACCGACGGCCTCCACTTCGCCGTCACAGGCATGGACCGCTATGGCAATGAATCGATGCCCGTCGGCGATTACGATCCTGCCAGCATAGACACAGCCACTCCTCCTGCCGCCACCGACGGCAAGCACGCCCCTGCCGTCCGGCCGGAAACAAAACCGGCGGTCTCCTCACCTGCCATCCTCAGCTGCGACGGCCGCACGCTCCGGCTGCCGGCCACCAGCTCCACCCTCGAAAAAGATCTGTATGCCATCGAGACCCTGCAGGGCACCGTCATTGCCACGCTCCCATGCCGGGGCTCTTCCCGCCTTGACATAACCTCCCTGCAGCCCGGCTGCTACTGGCTCCGCAGCCTAAACAAGCGGGGTGTCAGCCACCGACTAGGCTATTTCGAGGTGAAACGCTGACAGATGATCCCGGCGCAAGATGATAGTGCCGGAGGCGGCAGAGCGCAAACATCTATTTTAATATCCTTTCATTGGCTTGCCCGATTAGGGACCAATCTATCACTTACGGGGCTTTTTTAGGTTTTTTATCTCCTTGAGAGCCCCATATTTGGAATATTTTCAGTAAGTTTACACCCGACCTGCAAACAGAGGATATCCATTTCTCTTCAGGCCAACAGTAAACAAACCATTATAAAGCATTAATAAAGATGATAGAAATCGGACAAAAGCTGCCGGAGAATCTGGGCGTGGACCAGGACGGCAATGAGATCAAGCTAAGTGATTTTGAAGGAAAGAAACTGGCACTGTATATCTACCCGCGCGACAATACGCCGGGATGCACCAACGAGGCCTGCAACCTGCGTGACAACTATCAGACACTGCTCGACAAAGGCTATGCCATCGTCGGTGTGAGTCCCCAGGATGCCAAGTCGCACCACAAGTTCATCGAGAAGTACAGTCTGCCTTTCCCGCTCATCTGCGACACGGAGAAGACACTCGTCAACGAACTGGGCGTCTATGGTGAGAAAAAGATGTACGGCAAGGTGACCATGGGCATCTTTCGCACCACCTTCATCACCGATGAGCACGGTGTCGTCACCCGAATCATCGGTCCGAAGACCATCAAGGTGAAGGAGCACGCTGCCCAGATACTTAGCGAAGAATAACTACAAACGACAACCATGGCGGGGCCATAAGAGATCTTCCCTATGGCTCTGCTATCCCTAAAAACCGACATATATGATGAAGAAAATCATGACGATGACGGCAGCGTTCCTGCTCACTGCCGGCGTTTACGCACAGGACATACAACTGCCTGCTCCCGACAAGACGAGCACCACTACCCTCATGCAGGCTCTCGACGGACGCCACTCCGAGCGTGCCTTCGCCGACAAGGCCCTGAGCACCTCCACCCTCTCGACACTCCTGTGGGCAGCTGAAGGTGTGAACCGGCAGGAAGAGAAAAAGCTCACCGTTCCCTCATGCAGGAATCTACAAGAGGTCGAGGTATATGTCATCATGCAGAGCGGCGCCTATCGTTACGATCCATACACCCATACACTGAAACAACTCAGTAAGAAGGACCTGCGGGAGTCGGTTGCCAGTACCCAGAAGAGCATGGCCAACGCACCCGTCTTCCTCATAACGGCAGCCAACATGAAGAAATTCGGCCAGAACAGTACCCACAGCCAACTGGCCGGTGCCGTCGATCAAGGCTACGTGTCGCAAAACATCTGTCTGGCCTGTGAGGCGCTCGGTCTCGTCACCGTACCCCGAATGACGATGGACACGGCACAGCTGAAGCAGGAGCTGGGCTTGGACGACAATTGGCTGATGCTCATCAACCATCCCATCGGCTATCCTGCAAGATAAGAGACTGCCGGGATGCCTCTCCCGAGACACCACGGGCAACAGAAGAAGCATTCCGGCCGGAACGACACCTCCGGCCAGAAAGCTTAACCGTCCCTTGCATGCCGGACCACCTTTCCACATCCATTCACATACACCCATACATACCAGGAAGATATGAGCATTCTCATCAAGGACACCACGCGTGAGCAACGGCAGCAGATCGTCAGCGAGGCCCTCGGCTGTGGCATTGCCGGCGGTTGTGAGAACTGTTCGAGCTGTTGGCTCGGCGGCGGCGCCATCGATAGCATCTACAAGGACTACATCGACGGCAAGCGCGAGCTGCGGGAGATCAACCGTGAATACAGTCGTCGCATGGCAGGGCGACAGCGCCGATGACGCCGCCGGACATCAGCCGGTCGACCCGCGCAGAACGCCTGGACTTCATCATCCATGCCTTCCGCTGCCTGGCCGACTGTGACAATTGCGGGCATTGCCAGTTCCTGCACGGACGCAATGCCGTCGACGTCTACCATGACTATATAGAGGGCGTCCGCTCCTTCCGCGACGTGACAATGGACTGGAACCGGCAGTCCTAGTGATGATAAAAGAGCCTTACTTATTGTAAATTAGCATCTTAACATACCATTGACAGCAGGCACATACCTCTATTGAAATTCCAAAAAATCATGAAAAACCATGCAAACGTCGCTGCAAATTATTGTTAAAACAACACCTATAGGGTAAACTTTTAAAGCAAGTCCATCGTCAAACAAACAAATTTAAAATAATATCAACTGAAAAGTTATGAATAGATTAGTAAAGAAAGCCCTATGGGCAGGGATGCTCGTTGCGCTGCCTCTCTCATCGCAGGCCAAGAGCTGGACGCTTAAGGAATGCATTGACTATGCACTGCAGAACAACATCCAGCTCAACAAACTGACGATCCAGCGTCAGAGCGCCCATGAGGATGTGTTGGGATCAAAAGCTGCCCTGTTGCCCTCACTCAGTGCCTCAACCAGCCAAAGCTTCGGCTACACTCCATGGGTAGAAAGTGGTGTGGGATCTGACGGATATTCACGTGTGTCCATCGACAAGACCTACTATAACGGCTCCTACAGCATCGGAGCACAGTGGACAGTCTGGGACGGCAACAAGAACCACAACACTGTGAAGCTGAACAAACTCGCCGAAGAGCGCGCTGCCCTCGACTCTGCCTCGCAGGCCCGCACCATCCAGGAACAGATCGTACAGTACTATGTCCAGATCCTCTACCTCACAGAAGCCGTGAAGGTGAATCAGGAGAGTCTGAAAGCCTCGCAGAAGAATGAGCAGCGGGGAATGGAAATGTATAAGGTAGGCAAGATGAGCAAGGCCGACCTGGCACAACTCACCGCCCAGCGTGCACAAGATGAATATAACATTGTCTCGGCACAGACACAGGTGAAAGACTACAAGCGCCAGCTGAAACAGATACTGGAGCTCACCAATGAGGATTTCGACATCGTTGTCCCCGAATCGTCCGACGAACTGGCACTCCGTGCCATCCCCGCCCTCAACAGCGTCTATGAGGCAGCACTGGAGAACCGTCCGGAGATCAAGGCCTACCAGAATGCCATCGACCAGAGCGATCTGAACATCAAAATCGCGAAGGCAGGATGGATGCCTACACTGTCGGCCAATGCTGCAGCCAGCACCTCCACCACTTCCATGAACGACCGCACGTGGGGTAACCAGATGAAGACCAACTTCACCATGGGTGCCGGTCTGACCCTCTCCATCCCCATCTTCGACAACCGGTCGACGAAAACAGCCGTCAACAAGGCCATGCTGTCGAAGCAGAGCTCCCTTCTCGATCTTCAGAACGAACGCACTACCCTCTACTCCACCATCGAGAACTATTGGCTTCAGGCAGAGAACAACCAGGACCAGTTCAAGGCTGCCAAGAAGAACGTGGAAAGCAACCAAGCCAGCTACGAGCTCCTCAGCGAGCAGTTTGACCTCGGTCTGAAGAACATCGTAGAGCTCATGACCGGTAAGGTGAACCTCCTCACGGCCCAGCAGGCTGAGTTGCAGGCCAAATACCTCACCATCCTGAATATCGACCTCCTTAACTTCTACCAGACAGGAGTGCTCAAATAAGAATATACAGACTCTTCTTTGAGAACATAGCATCGAAAAAGAATAGTTCATCAAGGAAGATACATTTATCCTAGGGTCCTTGTGAAAGGACTTCTTCCCTACAGCGTCACGTCGGCAACAACAGAATAACATACAAGACCATTGATCCTACGGCCAGCGTGACCATTTCTCCGCCCCATCGACAGGGGCTGCCGCCCGTCGGCAACATAATCCAAGCAATATCAATCGTATAACCCTTATCCGTTGCAATATCAGATTTGCGATGGTAAGGGATTTTGTGTTTATCCCAAATCGGTCATTAGAATTTCTTTGTGTCGTAAGGCCGCGAGAAATCCTTTATTCTATCCCAAATAGATAGGAAAGACTTCCTTGTTTTTAAAGACCTGGCCAGATAAAGAATATGTTTGTCTT